>Ga0134125_10000189_pt1 | contig 92302 bp, 80 predicted proteins | sample KB31751_FD_96464 | JGI IMG/M metagenome (GOLD analysis project Ga0134125, IMG submission 96464) | Terrestrial soil microbial communities with excess Nitrogen fertilizer from Kellogg Biological Station, Michigan, USA - KB3-175-1 | ecosystem: Environmental > Terrestrial > Soil > Unclassified ... | reverse complement strand
TGGCCTGTCCGCACAGAAGACGGCATATCTCGTCGCCCAACTTCGCGAACATTTCGGAGATGCCTGGGTACCCGGCTACGAACCTCTGGTTGAGCAGATGACCAACGATCCCAAGGATCGTCATGTGCTGGCCACCGCTGTGAAGTCCGGGGCGACTGTGATCGTGACCTATAACAAGCGGCATTTCCCACCCGCCGCGACCGCGCCCTGGGGAATCGAGATCCAAGGCCCAAGTACGTTCCTGAAGTATCAGTACGACCTCAATCCGTCGGTCGTCGTAGACAAGCTTCATGACCAGGCACACAACCTTGGTCGCACCTTGGCTGAGCAGCTTGCCGTCTTGCGGCCAGCCGCGCCAATGTTCGTTGATGCAATCTGCATCGACTTGGGCGTCAACATTACAAGGTGATTCTGCTCGCATCAATGGCGTTGCCTGCCGCCTACAGCGCTTCTTCAAGAAGCGCGACGACCCCATCCGACATCGGCCTGAAGCTCGGCCAATCGATCGAGCACTCGAGCTGCGACAGTCTCGACCAACTCGGCCCTCCACGTGACGTTTGCTGGAGAGGCGGCGCAAACGGGCGGCCTTCCGCGATCCGCAAAGAACTCTGGATAACTTCGACTTCAGTTTCAACCCGAAGATGAATCGCAGCCTGGTCTTCGATCTGGCCACCTGCGCCTTCATCGGGAAGCGGGAGGACGCTCTGTTTCTCGGCCCCGGCGGTACCGGAAAAAGCCACCTGGCGCAGGCTGTCGGACAAGCGACGATCCAGCAGGGCCATCGCGTGTTGTATCGAGAAACGCACGTGTTACTGGATGACCTGGCTGAGGCGGTCGCCGAGGGCACGCGCAAAGAGTTCATGGAGTCGTTGACCACCGTTCCGCTGCTCATCATCGACGACTTCGGAATGCGCAAGCTCCCGATGACGGCGGCAGAGGATCTGCTTGAGATCGTCATGCGCCGTTATGAACGCGCCAGCACACTGCTGACATCGAATCGTCCTGTTGAAGACTGGGGAAAACTGCTCGGTGATGTTGCCGCCGTCAGCGCCATGCTCGACCGTCTGCTCCATCACGGCCACGTGCTTAAGTGCGGACCTCGGAGCTGGCGCACCAAGACAGCAGTAGCTGGGTAAATTGTCGAATATCACAGCGCAGTTGTTTCGTCGCGTCTACAGCCTTCACGTCAATCACACGCCACACTGTTTGAGTGACTCTTTCCACTGTGAAGTCGAGATCGGGGTAAAAATAGCAATCTGCCGAGCTTTCGATAACGATCGTACTGGCGTTCAAACGATCATGCATCTCCAGTCACATTCCGGTCGTGGCGAAGTTCAGATAACCAGAGATCTCAACCTTGCGTCCGCCCATGTCCACCTGAACTGGACCGCGCCGATCGGGCTGGTACCCGAGGGTATAACCCGAGTCCTTCGCTGCCTTCTCTATGTAGCTCTTCGCCCCGATCCATGCGCCATGCACTGCAGCATCGACCTTGCCGTCACAATGCGCTCTGACCAGTTCGTCTTCTTCGAGGATTCCACTTTTTCCAGTCTGAACAGTCCAGATTGCGCCAACTTCTCGACACGTTGTGTTCGAAAAGTCCTGCCGAATGGGCTTCTGATAATGGATGCGCACCAAACCAGCCTTGGTTGAAAGCTCAAGTTCTCCCGTGCCATTGCCCGATGGGCCACTATGATCCGAGTACACAATGCCGGTCAATGTTCGACAGAACAGTATTGAAGGATTCATTAGGAGAGCCCACGTCGATACGACTACCGGGATCAGTGCATTCATTCCCAGCCAGTATACGCGGGCTCGGGGGAACGCTTACTTGGGGACTCTGTCCCCAAACCCCTGGGATTTATCGCTTTCGCGCCAGAATGGATTATCATAGGGCGGCTCGCGCCGCCCCGCCATTCCGGCCGCTGAGTCGGCGCTCCGGTCGCATCCCTGCGTTGCCATATCCTCCGCCCAGGTAAGGTCAGTATAAACGGAGCTCGCCACGAAATACTTGCCCGCGAACATCAAACTGCGCTACAAAAAAGGTTGCCCTGAGCCCCGTTGGCTGGCCGGTTTTGAAGTGATCATGCCTGGCCGGTTTTGGGGTGATCACCGAGGTTGCTGGAATTGCAGAGTGTGCGGGCGAGGAAGATCGGATGAACCGGCTTATCGCGCTAGTCCTTGTTGCCACCATCTCGTCTTGGGCAGCAAAGAAACCAAAAGCCAAACCAGAACCGCCGCAGCCCATAGCCATGCACGATGAGGTGGTCGAAACTGGGAATGGCGTCTTCACGTTCACCCGGATGGCCCTCACGCCCAACATCTTGCCGTATCTTGGGCTGAGTGGTTACAAGCTGAACGGCGTGGTCAGAAATGATAGCGGACATGCATGGCGTGCCGCTTCGTTCAAGATTCGGTTCCTCGATTCGTCGGGTAACTCAATTCTCCTCGCCGAGGTACCTCTTTCATACGTGGGCGTAAAACAGGGAATCGCCGCCCCTATGACGCTGATACCTGATTATCATGTCAACTTTTTCGATACGCCGCCTTCCGGCGGCTTCCAGATTGTCTTCGAATACGGCGAATTGGACGTCGCCTATAAATATCGAATGACCAAGCCCCTGGATACTGATTCCTTGTCATTTGAAGATGCCGACATCCTGACAGCCTTTGTAATACAGGACTCTGGCATAACCCCAGCGGTTTTGAACAAAACCAATGATCCGGTGAAGATTGACTGGAATCAGGTTTCCATAGTTGACATCTTCAACGCTTCTCACGGGGTGACTCACGAAGGAGTGAAGTATGCCGACGCCGCGGCCTCGAAGCCGCCCACGATCATTCCGCCGAGCGCAAAGATGACCGATACCGTCATTCCGGCCGACAATGTTCATTTCACGTCGGGCCAGTACGGAGGATGGAGCACGGCCCATTTGATACCGCGGGGCACCGACCCCGGCGCGGCAAAAAGCAAGACCCTTGGGTTGTTTATGCCGCTGGAAATCAAAGGGGTGACTAAGAACTATCTATTCCAGTTTCAAATTACCGACGTGATTTACTAACCCCTATCATCCGAATCACCCGGTGGATCTTTGCTTGTAGCCCGACGCCCGCCTGTTCTGCTTGGCGGGACTGGATCGAACGGAACCAGCAGCCTGTTCCAGTGTGCCCAGATTTGTGCCCACCCTGTGCATTTCAGGGTTGTCCGGGGTTACTCGCTCTGAGATCTCTCTGCCAACGTTTGCAATGATTTAGCATGGATGGGTATTTCCGCGCAACGGTATAGGCTCGATTTTAAGTCCGTTGCGTCTGCCGATTTGGCCCACGCGGGTATTTTGCAGGCGTGAGTCTCGCGGCCATTGGTCTCGCGCGCATGTTCGCATTTTGCGCTGCCACGCATTTGGCAGCGCGGGCATGGATTCCGCCCGCGCTTTATACACCCGGGGACGTTCCCTACGGATGATACTGCCTGATCAACTCGCCGACAAGGACGCTGCCGATATTTTCCTGCTTCTGCCCACCGACACTTACCCCGGATAGAGTCAGCTTCGCCTGAGTCCCGTTATTCGCAATGACACCATCGAACGAAAACGTATTTGGAACACCCGCGGGCAGCGCGGGAATCGGCAGATTCTGGATGGTCAACGTGAATGTACCGTCTCCGCTCACCACGTAAGTCCCGGAGAAGACATCACGGCTGATGCTGCCGTTGTAGTTGGCAACGACGGTCGAGTAGAAATTACCGATGCCATCGAATACGACACGCCCGTTCCGTGAAAAAGCACCGTTGTACTTGTCGAAGGGTGGGGGAAGAAATACCGTGCCGGTGAACTGGACCGCATAGCTTCCGGAAAGTGCAAACTGCCCCTGTGCGTTGGCTTGGGGGGCAAAGGGCGACATTATTGCGACCGCCAGCAAACAGGTGGTAATAAGCGACGAGACAACTCTTCTTGTCATGTAAATCGGAACTCCTTTTCTCGATTCGCTAACTTCGCAGTCACATCCCGCTCTGCTGGTGTTTCCGAATACGAAGCCGCATTAGTATATGCGTAAAAAATCGTAATATTACACACGGGATGGCAGGTCTGCCCGACATGTAAGGATGGATCTCGGAGTCCCACCCGTCGCCGTTGTGTACAAGGCGTGGGCGGGAATCTCGCGCATGGCTATTGTTTCGCCATGCATTCGCCATTTTTCCTACTAATAGTGCTGGAGATAGGTTCCTACGCTTCTCGTAGTACCAGTGTAACGTCCACAATTTTCAACACTTGTGCCAAATAGGCTCTTGCAACGCGAGATGAGTCGTGCCACAATCCGTAGTGGGTGCTGGTGGCCTAAAGTGGATAAAAGGTGGAGCAGCAAGAGACAGTTTCGGGTACTCCTGCAGCGGAATTGCCCCGCGGCCGGTATCCCGGCCGGCTCGACGATAAGGGCCGGCTCAAACTCCCCGCGGCTTTTGCACAGTTTTTCAACAGTTTGCCGGAGCGCAAATTGTATCTGACGAGTTTGGATCGCCGCATAGGGCAACTATATCCGATAGCGGAATGGCGGGTAAACGAGGACTTTTTCAATACGTATCGGGCGAACCCAACAGCGGCGAAAAATATCCTTTTTAACGCGCAGGACCTCGGCGCGGATGTCGAGATGGATTCGCAGGGGCGAATTACGGTCCACCCGGACCTGCGGCGCGAGTTGGCGATGGAAGGCACGGAGCTCCACCTGATGGCGGTGCGCGGGCACGTGGAAATTCTGACCGATTCGTTGTATCAGGAACGCAGGCAGAAGGCCCTGGCCAGCGCGGCGCAGGACCTGGAAGTTTTGGAGATGGACGGGCTGCGGTGACGCACGATGCCGGAGCCGTCGTTCTCGCAACCGCCGGCGCACTATCCGGTAATGCTGGCCGAGTCGCTCGAGTATCTCGCGATCAAGCCGGAGGGCCGTTATCTGGATTGCACTGCGGGATTGGGTGGGCATACCCGAGCCATCGCGGAGCGGCTCACAGGTGGGGGAAAGCTGATCTCGAACGATCGCGATGCGCAGTCGCTGGAGATGGCGCGGAAGAATGCCGCGGATTTCGCGGAGCGCATCGAGTTTCAACAGGAGAGTTTCTCGGAGCTTTCGGAAACGAATTTGGACGGGCTGATTGCAGACCTCGGGGTGAGTCGTTATCAGCTTACGAATCCGGAGCGGGGTTTTTCATTTCAGGCGGAAGGGCCAGCCGACATGCGAATGGACAGATCGCGTGGAGTGACGGCGGCCGAACTGCTGAACCACAGTGCCGAAAAGGCAATCGCCGACTGGCTCTACCAGCTTGGCGAAGAAAGGAGAGCGCGGAAGATAGCCGGAGCAATCGTTCGAGCGCGGCCCATTCGGAGCACATTACATCTGGCGGATGTAGTGGAACGGGCCGCACCTCGGACGGGACCGTTGCACCCCGCGACTCGCACTTTCATGGCCTTGAGGATGGTTGTCAATCGGGAGCAGGAAGAGCTCGACGCGCTGCTGGAGCGCGCGCCGCTCATGATGAAGCCGGGCGGCCGGATCGTCATCATCTCCTTCATGTCGCTCGAGGACCGAAAAGTTAAAGAAAGTTTCCGGGAGCTGAAGCGCACGGGACGCGCCGAAATTTTGACGAAGAAGCCCCTCACGCCCAGCGAGCAGGAAGTCCGGGAGAATCCGCCGTCGCGCAGCGCAAAGCTGCGGGCGGTGGAAGTGGTTAACGCCGTTCAATAGTCAGGCACAGAAGAAGGAAGAAGACCCATGGCCACGCTCGCAACAGATCTTCGCGGCATCAACGCCCGGCGGCGCGAAGCGGAAATGACAGGCGCCGAGCGAATCGAGGCCGCACGCACGCAGCAGGATGCGTATGTGCTCCGTGCACTGCCCAACGATGGGATCTACTTCTACTCAAAGAAAATCGACAATTCGCGGATCGTCCGGCAGGCGGATCCGGCGGCCCGCGGCGAGTGCTGGTCCGCGGTCGGCGCCGCCGGTGTCCTTTTGATGCTGGGAGCCAGTATTATCGCGCCGCACGTCGGTTCGGTTCTCGCCGGTTACAAGCTGGAAGCCCTGAAGCAGGAGCAGCAGACGCTCATCGACCAGAAGCGCGCGCTCGAGGTGAAGGAAGCGGGTCTGCTGAGTCCCGAGCGTCTGAACGATCTGGCGGCGCTGCGCAAGCTGGGAAGTCCGGCGGTCGATCAGGTCATCCATCTGGACACTCAGGCGCCCGAAGGCAGCTTCGCTCGCGTTGAGAAACCGCAATCGCAGTTCAGGGCTCAGTAAGAAGGGGTCACGGCTGTGGGGGTGTGGGGTCGCATCGAAGCGTCCATCTCGAGTGGGCGCGCGTTCCAGGGCCGGCGTTCCGTTTCAGAGCGCCTGTCGGAGACGGCGCAGTATGCGCTCGCATCTTTCCAACGGGCCACTCTTCTTAAAACAGAACTGCGCGCCTCGCTCAAGCCGAACAGCTCGGCGATCAATCGGCTCACCGTGCTTGCTGTCGTGCTTGTGCTGTGGGCGCTTGCGATCTTCGCGAAGCTAATCGTCCTGCAAGTTGTGGAGCATCCGAAATACGCGGCGATCGCTCGCTCGCAGCAGGAGCACGAGGTCGACATTCCCGCGCCGCGAGGCACCATCCTCGACCGCAACGGCCAGCCCCTCGCGATCAGCGTGCCGGTCGCATCGGTGTCGGTGAATCCGCAGCAAATCCAGAACCTCAGGCTGGCGACGGAAATTCTCGGCAATACTCTCAATCTCGATCAGCAGGTGCTCTACAGCCGGCTGCAATGGTCTCGCCAGAACCACAAGGGCTTCATGTGGGTGAAACGGCGCATCGATCCCTTCGAGACGGACCGCCTGAAGGAAATGCACCTCGACTGGGTCACGTTCCACGACGAGAGCCAGCGGCGCTACCCCAAAGCGGAGCTCGCGTCGCACGTGCTGGGCGGGGTTTTCAAAGATGAAGAAGGAGCCGCGGGCATCGAGCGTACGCTCGACAGAGAACTGAAGGGAAAAGAAGGGTCTGAGCGGCTGGTGATGGACGTCAAACATCGCGGCATCGAGTCTCATGTCGACACCGCGGCGCACGCCGGCGAATCTCTAACCCTGACGATCGATGAGCGGATGCAATTCGTGGCCGAGCGCGAGTTGAAGGCCGGAGTCGAAGCAAAGCACGCCCGCAGCGGCAGTGCCATTGTGATGAATCCCTACACGGGCGAGATTCTCGCGCTCGCCAATTACCCGACCTACGATCCGAACAAAGCGCCGAAGCAGGGTGACGACCCGTTCTCGCGCATGGACCTTGGCGCGTCAGTTCCGTTCGAGCCGGGTTCCGTGTTCAAGGTGGTCACATTGTCGGCGGCGCTCGAGACGACGAGCATGCGGCCCGACACTCTGGTTGCGACGGGAGGCGGCACCCTGGTGCTGCCAGGCCGCGTGATCCACGAGTCGCACCACGGCTACGGCACGATCACGATGCAGGAAGTGCTGGAGAAATCGAGCAACATCGGCGCCATTATGATCGGCACGAAGGTCGGCCGCGAAAAAATGTATGAGTACGCGCGGCGCTACGGTTTTGGGCAAAAGACGGGATTGCCACTGCCCGCGGAATCGGCCGGCAAACTCAGAACCCTCGACCACTGGGGCACGACGTCCCTCGCCTCAATCTCGATGGGCCAGGAGGTTTCGGTGACCTCGGTGCAGTTGGCGCGGCTGGGCGCGGTAATGGCCAATGGCGGGATGCTCGTGAGGCCGCGGCTCATCCTGAAGCGCGGCGATAAAGTCGAGCCGGTCGCGCCGCCGGTGCGCGTGATCAAGCCGGAGACGGCGATTACGATGCGCCAGATGATGGAAGGTGTCGTCCTGCGCGGCACGGCCCGGCTGCACGGACGGCTGGAGGGCTACACTTCGGGCGGCAAGACCGGCACCGCACAGATTTTCGATTCCGTGACGCATCACTACACGCACAACTACAATGCTTCATTCCTTGGTTTTGCACCGGTCACCAATCCGGCCCTGGTGGTGCTGGTAACAATCCACAACACCTCCGGTGAGAGCGGGCAGGGATCGGACGCAGCTGCTCCGGTGTTCCAGAAGATCATGACCGAAGCGCTGCGGATGCTCGATGTGCCCAAGGACATTCCGGAAGAGCAGATGGCAAAGAAGCAGCCGCCCGCGAAGGTGAAACCCGGCGAGTTTGCCAGCGATCTCGCAATTGCGGATCTGGGCGAGCCGAGCATCATGGAAGACGATCCGACAATCAAGCAATTGCTCGCCGAGCAATTGAAGCCGGTGAAGGATGCCGATGAGATTCCGGCGGCAAGCGGCGCGATCAATGCGGGTCGTGGGGCGATGCCAGATGGTGTGTCTGTGGCCTCCACGAAAAACGCCGAGCACAAGAGTGCCAGCGCCATATCGGCGGCCGACGCGAAGGCGGTAACTCCTCCGGGGCCGATGGTGCCGGATTTTCGCGGCAAATCGATGCGTGACGTGATGGAGGAATCGTCGGCGAAAGGCATCGACGTGATGATCGAAGGCAGCGGGATGGCGCGCGCGCAGGCGCCGCTGCCGGGAAGTCCTTTGCGTAAAGGCGAGCAAATTCGTATCGTGTTTACGCGATGAGAGCCAAATGACGGTGGGCGAGGCGCTGGCGGGAGTTTCCATACGTTCCGGTCTGACGCCCTCGCTCGCTCAAAATACGATTCGCGGGCTCGATTACGACTCGCGACGTGTCCAACCGGACTATCTGTTTTTCGCTTTTCCGGGAGCGAAAGCCGACGGGCGAGCATTCGCCGGGAAGGCACTCGCGAGCGGCGCGGTGGCGGTGGTCAGTGAGCTTCCCGCGCCGGAGGATTTCCCAGGGCTGTGGATTGAAGTCGAGCACGGGCGGCAGGCACTGGGGCTTGCTTCGAAAACTTTCTACGGGAAACTCGACGAACGGATGCCGCTGATCGGCATCACGGGCACCAACGGCAAGACGACGACGAATTATCTGATCGATTCGATTCTGCGCGCCGGCGGCTACACGACAATGCTCGCAGGCACGATCGAGTATCGCCTGGCTTCGAAAATTCTGCCCGCCATCAACACAACGCCCGAATCTCTCGATCTGCATCGACTGCTCGCGGAACTGGACTCCCACGCTGCCGGCCCAAAGGCCGCAACGATGGAAGTGTCGTCGCACGCCCTGGCCCTCGGCCGCGTGTACGGATTGCAATTCCACACGGCCGTCTTCACCAATCTCACGCAGGACCATCTCGACTTCCATCACACGATGGAAGACTACTTCGCGGCCAAGCAACTGCTGTTCACGGGCTCCGGCGGACCCCCGCCCCGCTACGCGGTGATCAATCGCGACGACCCATGGGGCGCGAAGCTGAAGCCGGGCAAGGCCACGGAGGTGCTCGCGTTCGGGCTCGGCGCCGAGGCGATGGTGCGGGCGCGTCATATCCACAGTGGAATCTCCGGACTGCGGTTCGATGTAACGTTTCAGAAGGTGAAGTTCGAAGTCCGATCATCGTTGATCGGTAGAATCAATGTGTACAACATCCTTGCGGCGTGCAGTGTGGGGATGACCTTCCAGTTGGCTCCGGAAACGATCGTGCGCGGCATCGAGGCCTGCACCGGTGTGCCCGGACGGTTTGAGCGTGTCGATGAAGGCCAGCCGTTTGCCGTGGTGGTGGACTATTCGCATACGCCGGACGCGATCCGCAACGCCATCTCGGTTGCCCGCACGCTCGACGCGAAGCGCGTGATCACATTGTTTGGATGCGGTGGCGACCGCGACCGCGCCAAGCGCCCGCTGATGGGGCAGGCGGCCGGCGAGGGGAGCGACCTGGTGATTCTGACGAGCGACAATCCGCGCTCGGAAGATCCTCTCCAGATCATGAACGACGCGCTCGTCGGCATACGCCGTACCGACACACGCACCATCGTCGAGCCCGACCGGGCCGCCGCCATCCGCAAGGCGATCGAGGAAGCCCATGCGGGCGATGTGGTGCTGCTCGCCGGCAAGGGCCATGAGACTTATCAGATTTTTCGTGACCGAACGATTCACTTCGACGACCGGGAGGTAGCCCGCGAGGCCCTGCGCGCCTTTGGTTTCGGAAGAAAAGTGGATTCCGGCGGAGGCGCGGCTCAGTGACAATCCCAATCCCTGCGATCGCGCAACTCCTGGGAGCGCAAGTCCTGGGAGCGCGGGCCGCCGCCGGCGACCTGCCGAATTTCACCATCTCGGGCTGGAGCATCGATAGCCGCACGGCGAATTCGGGCGACTGCTTCTTCGCGCTGCGCGGCCCCACCAACGACGGCCACGATTACGTCACGAATGTAGCCGCGAAGGGCGCGGCTGTGGCGATCGTCGAACGGCACATCGCGAACGCGAAGATTCCGCAGGTCATCGTGCGCGACACGCTCGAAGCACTGCAGGCACTCGCGGCCAGCATGCGAGTGTGCTGGGGCGGTACCGTCGTGGGCGTCACGGGTAGCGCGGGGAAGACAACGACGAAGGATGCGATCGCCCATCTGCTGGATGTCCGGGTTCGGACCGGGCGCACGATCGGCAATTACAACAACAACTACGGGGTGCCGCTCTCGATTCTTCGTTTGCCCGATGACGCGAAGGCCGCGGTCATCGAGATGGGAATGAACCATGCCGGTGAGATCCGTGTGCTCGCGCGCATCGCCAGGCCGCAGGTGGGCGTGGTGACGAACGTCGGGTGGGCGCACACGGAGTTCTTTGCGGATGGAATTGAGGGCGTCGCGCTGGCGAAGCGGGAGCTTATTGAAGAGCTGCCGGCCGGCGGAATCGCTGTTCTGAATGCCGACGATGAGCGCGTGCGCAGGTTTGGCGAGGTGCATCCCGGCCGCACGGTTCTGTTCGGGTTGGCCGGAGACGCGGATGTGCGCGCTGAAGATCTGCAACTCTGCCAGTCGGGCGCGCAGTTCCGCTGTCTCGGGGTTGACTTCAAAACGCCGATGTCCGGACGGCATGGCGTGAGTAATGTGCTTGCCGCGATCGCGGCCGCAACGGCGATGGGAATAGAACCCGAGCGCCTCCGTGATGCCGTCGCCACGCTCTCTGCCGGCAAGATGCGCGGGGAACGTTCTCAGCGTAACGGCGTAACGATTATCAACGATTGCTACAACGCGAATCCCGAAGCGACCCATTCCATGGTGGAGGTGCTTCGGGATACGCCCGGACGGCGCAGAATCGCCGTGCTGGGAGAGATGCTCGAGCTTGGCCGCGAGGCCGGGACTCTGCACCGGGACACGGGAAAATTTGTCGCGGAGCAGGGTATTGATGCCCTTCTTGGCATACGCGGCGCTGCCCGCTCGATGGTTGATGGAGCCATCGCGGCGGGAATGTCGGACAGCGCCGCGACTTTTTTCGAGACCTCCGAGGAGGCCGGAGATTTTCTGCGGGGGTATCTGCGCACCGGCGATGCGGTGTTGTTCAAGGGATCACGCGGCGTGCACGTCGAGAACGCGATCGACCGCGCATTCGAAGGAGCTGAAGCGTAGAAAATGCTCTACTGGCTTCTCTTCGAAAAGTTATCGCCGGCGATCGGTCCGTTTCGCGTGTTCCGCTATTACACGACGCGGACCATGTTCGCGAGTTTGACGTCGCTTTTTCTTTGCGTGATTCTCGGCCCGTTTCTGATCAAAAAGCTGCGCGCGTTCCAGATCGGCCAGCACATCCGGGAAGACGGCCCGAAGTCGCACCAGAAAAAAGCGGGAACTCCCACGATGGGGGGCGTCCTGATCGTCATCAGCATCCTGGTGCCGACAGTGTTGTGGGCTGACCTCCATCATCTCTACGTCTGGATTGCCTTGTTCGCGCTCATCGCGTTTGGCGTCATCGGGTTTATCGACGACTATGCGAAAGTCGTGAACAAGCGTAACCTCGGGCTCACCGCGGGCCAGAAGATGGGCCTGCAGATGCTTGTGGCGGGGATCATCACCGGTGTGCTGGCCGCCATGCAATATTACGGCGCCTACACAACGACGCTGAACGTTCCTTTCTTCAAACAACTCCAGCCGGATTTCCTGATTCATTCGCTGATGGGAAATCCGTACACCTACGTGCTTGGCTTTCTGCCGTTTTATCTGTTCTTTGTTCTCGTCGTTGTCGGATCGAGCAACGCCGTGAATATCACGGACGGGCTGGATGGTCTTGCCATCGGACTGATGGTGATTTCAGCCGCGGCGTTGACAGCTTTGTGCTACCTCGGCGGCAATCGGGATTTCGCGAACTATCTTCAGCTCGCGAGGAACCCGCGGACGGCGGAGTTGGCGATCTTCTGCGGATCGATGACCGGCGCGAGTCTGGGTTTCCTATGGTGGAACGCGCATCCGGCGGACATCTTCATGGGCGATGTCGGAAGTTTATCGCTTGGTGGGGCGATGGGCGTGGTCGCGGTGTTGATCAAGCAGGAACTCCTGCTGATCTTCATCGCGGGCATGTTCGTGATCGAGTTGATGAGTGTGATCCTGCAGGTGGGCAGCTACAAGTTGCGCAAGAAGCGAATTTTCAAAATGGCGCCGATCCATCACCATTTCGAGGCGCTGGGCTGGCAGGAGTCGAAAATCATCGCGCGCTTTTGGATTATCGGATTTGTGCTGGCCCTGTTCGCGTTGACAACGCTGAAGCTGCGGTGAGAAATCATGGCCACGATGAACATGAATAAGCCGAAAGCCATGAAACTCGAAGGAATCCGCGCGCTGGTGGTGGGGATGGAAAAGTCCGGGCGCGCGGCCTTCGAGTTTCTGCACCTGCACGGCGCGGAGGTCACACCCACGGATTTGAAGATGCAGAGTATCGCCGGGTTTCGCCAGCAAACTGACGAGCTCTTCGACGAACACTGGGATCTGATCGTTCCTTCGCCAGGGGTTCCGCTCGACGTTCCCGGTCTGGCGCGAGCCAGGAAACGCGGTGTTCGTGTGATCGGCGAGGTCGAGCTTGCGGCGCCGTATCTGCAGGGACCGGTCGCCGGCATCACCGGCTCCAACGGGAAGACCACCACGACCTCGCTCGTCGGACATATATTCCGCTCCTCGCGAACGCCCGCGCAGGTGGGCGGAAACATCGGCACGCCGGTGATTGCCCTGGCCGCCACATCGCGCCCCGATCAATGGAACGTGCTGGAGTTGTCGAGTTTTCAATTGGAAACGGTCGAATCGTTCCGCGCGGATGTCGGTGTCTGCCTCAACGTGACGCAGAACCATCTTGACCGCCACCGTACATTTGCGAACTATGCGGCCGCGAAGGGGAATCTCTTCCGGACGCAGAAAGCCGGGGACTTCTCGGTTCTGAATGCCGACGATGAAGTGTGCCGGTCCTATGCGGAGATCACCGCGGCACAGACGGTCTGGTTCCGTGGAAGTGAGATCGGCGCTTTGATGCCTCCGGATGAAGTTCCGATCCCGGGGGCGCATAACGCGGAGAATGTGATGGCTGCGGCCGCCGTGGCGGAGATCGCGGGCATCGCGAAAAGCCAGATCGTGAGCGCGGTAAAGACGTTTCAGGCTGTCGAACACCGTCTGGAGTTTGTGCGGGAAATTCGCGGCGTGCGCTTTTATAACGATTCGAAGGCCACCAGTGTGGATGCCACGATGAAGGCGCTGGATTCGTTTCCCGGACACTTGTGGGTGATTCTCGGCGGCAAGGATAAGGGCAGCGATTACACTGTGCTGCGCGATCGGCTGCACCGCAAAGCACGGGCCGCGCTGCTGATCGGCGCGGCGGCAGCGAAGATCGAATCGCAGATCGCCGGCGCGACGAACGTGATCCCCGCCGGGACGTTGGAAGGGGCGGTGACCGAAGCATGGAAGAATGCTTCTCCCGGCGACACAGTGCTGCTCGCTCCGGCCTGTGCGAGCTTCGATCAGTTTCAGAGTTACGAGCATCGCGGGCGGGTTTTCAAAGATCTTGTGAACGGGCTACGGGTAACACATGGCGCAACGTCTTAAGACAGATTGGATTCTCTTCAGCACGATCGTATTCATGGTGCTGTTCGGCGCGTTGATGATTTACAGCGCGTCTTCGGTCGTGGCGAATATCCGGATGGGTTCGAGCTACTACTTCGCCCTCCGGCAGTTGATCTGGATCGCGGTGGCGATCCCGCTGATGATGTTCTTCAAGCGGCTGAACTACAGGAAGCTGCAGACCTCCGCGGTGGCGTTCACGGCGATGGGGCTGGTGATGATCCTGCTCGCGACTGTGTACTTCGCGGATCCGAAGCAGCACCGATGGATTCGTGTGGGGCCCGCGGGGGTTCAGCCCTCCGAGTTCGCCAAGCCCGCGCTGGCCTTGTTTCTGGCATACTTCATCGCGCTCCGCTCGCGGGCCATCAACAGCAGGTACACCCTGCTGCCGGCCTTTCTGGCGCTTGGATTCGTGACAATGGCCGTCGTGATCGCCGACCTCGGAACTGCCATTGTGCTTGTCGGGACCGCCGCGGTAATCTTCTTCGTCGCGGGACTCGAGTCGCGCTACATCGCAATGGCGGCCGTCGTCGGGTTAATCGGTTGTGTTGTCGCGGTTGCAGCCAAGCCGTATCGGCTCGTGCGCGTGATTACCTATGTCGATCCACATTTCACGGTCGTGGACAGGATCGACACGCATGGATGGATTCGCGCGCAGATGAAGAAGTCGATCACAGCGCGCGACACGAATTACCAGGCCGAGCAGGCAAAGATCGCGGTGGGGTCGGGCGGCCCGATGGGGGTGGGGTTGATGCAGGGGCGCCAAAAGCTTTTCTATCTGCCCGAAGCGCACACAGACACGATTTATGCCGTTGTGGGCGAAGAGTTCGGGCTGTTCGGATCGGCCGCGCTGCTGCTCGGTTTTGTGATCATTCTGTGGCGGGGGATTCGCGCGACCGTGCTCATCCCCGATGAATTCGGGCGCTACCTGGCCCTCGGGGTTACGACGATGCTGGTCATACAGGCGTTTTTTAACATGAGCGTCGTATTGGGCATGATGCCGACGAAGGGCATTCCTCTGCCGATGATCAGCTTTGGGGGGAGTTCACTGCTGGTCACGCTGGCATCACTCGGGATTCTCTTGAATGTGGCGGAACATGCGGGATGAAGTGTGGGGCAGGATGCCATCCTGCGGCGGATTGTCAATCCGCCTCTGCGTGAGTGGGATACCGGTCAGGCGGATTGACAATCCGCCGCAGGTTAACAACCTGCACCACAACGGGGATGTTGGGTGAACAGGGGACGTGGCCTGTTCCTGATGGCGGGCGGCGGGACCGGCGGTCATGTGATTCCGGCCATCGCGGTAGCGCGCGAAGTGGAGCGGCTGGGTTATGGCGTGCTGTTTGTCGGCACCGAGCGCGGTGTGGAGAGCCGGATGGTTCCGGCGGCGGGGTTTCGCCTCGAAAAGATTCGCGTGGGCGGGTTGAAGAATCTCGGAATCGCCACGCGCGTCGCGAGTTTGTGGAGGCTTTTCGCGGAGACGATCGGGCAAGTGGCGCGATTCAGTGAATGGCGTCCCGCGGCCGTGTTCAGCATGGGCGGGTACGTGGCGGGTCCACCGGTGCTGGCGGCGTTGTTGCGGGGAGTGCCGGTTGTCGTCATGGAGCCGAACGCGGTGCCCGGATTTACCAATCGGCGGATCGCGCGGTGGGTGAAGAAGGCGTTGATCAGTTTCGAAGAGACGCGGCGCTTCTTTCCGGAGGGTCGCACGGAATTGACGGGCCGCCCGGTGCGGGAAGAGTTCTTTGAATTGCGACCGAGGCCGGATGGCGAGTTTACAGTGCTGATCACCGGCGGCAGTCAGGGGTCGCGAACGCTGAACGAAGCGGCCCGTCAAAGTTGGCCGCTGTTCGGCAAGGCGGGTCTGAAAGTCCGGTTCATCCATCAGACCGGGACGGCGATGTTCGAGTCGATAAAAGACGATTTCGGGAAGAGTGGAATGACGGGCGAAGTAGCGGCATTCATCGGCGACATGGCGGCGGCGTTCGCGCGGGCCGACCTGATTGTGTGCCGCTCGGGCGGTACGGTCTCGGAACTGGCGGCGGCCGGGAAGCCATCGGTGCTGATCCCGTTCCCGTTTGCGGCAGACCAGCATCAGCAGAAGAACGCCGAAGCGTTTGTGCGGGCTGGCGCGGCGCGGATGTTCCTCAATCGCGATTGGAACGGCCAGCAGTTTTTCGATACTGTTCGCGATCTTTACGAAAATCGCGCAGAACTGCAGGCGATGGGTGAAGCGGCGCGGAAGTTGGCGCGTCCGGGGGCGGCACGGCGGGCCGCGGAGATTTTGGTGAAAGCCGCAGGGTTTCGCATTGACAGCGTTGTGGCGGAATCGAAACAATAACCTTTTCAAATGTTTTTTTCGCGGCAGCATCTCCACTTTGCGGGTATCGGCGGAATCGGAATGAGCGGTATCGCCGAAGTGCTGCTGAATTTGGGTTACACCATCTCCGGATCGGATTTGAAGCTGTCCCCGACCACCGATCGTTTGGCGCAACTCGGCGCCACGATCTACGAAGGGCACAATGCGGAGAACGTCGCCGGGGCGAAAGCGCTGGTCGTGAGCTCCGCGGTAGAAGAATCGAACCCGGAAGTGCAGGAAGCGCGCCGGCTGCAGATACCGGTGATTCCCCGCGGAGAGTTGCTCGCCGAACTCATGCGCCTGAAGTATGGGATCGCGGTGGCGGGGAGCCACGGCAAGACCACGACGACGTCGATGGTGGCGACGATTTTGAGTCATGCCGGTGTGGATCCCACGGTCGTTGTCGGCGGGAAAGTCGCGGCGATGGGTGGGTCCAACGCGCGCGTGGGCAAGAGCGACTTCCTCGTCGTAGAAGCGGATGAAAGCGACGGGTCTTTCCTGAAGCTTTCACCGATCTTCGAGATCGTGACCAACATCGATCGCGAGCATCTGGATTACTACGCGAGTATCGAGGCGGTCCGGGAAGCGTTCATCGAGTTTGTCAACAAGGTTCCTTTTTACGGCGCGGCGGTGCTGTGTCTCGATGACGAGAACGTGCAAAGCATCCTGCCTTCGGTCAAACGCCGGACGATCACTTACGGCCGCAACTCGCAGGCCGATTATCAGCCGTCGATCCAGGAGTGCGGAAATTTCAGCAGCCGGTTCCATTTGCGTTCTCGCGCTGCCGACCTTGGCGAATTCCACCTAAACATCCCGGGTGAGCACAACGTGCTGAACGCGACGGCGGCGATCGCGGTCGCGATGGAGCTTCACGTCGAGCCGGACGTGATCCGCGAGGGATTGAGCAGGTTCACCGGCGTGGGGCGGCGGTTTGAAGTGCGCGGGGTGGTCAACGGCGTCACGGTGGTTGACGATTACGGCCATCATCCAACAGAAATCCGGGCGACGCTGGCTGCGGCGAAATCGTGCTGCAGCGGGAAAATGCACGTGCTCTTTCAGCCGCACCGCTATACCCGCACGTTCCACCTGCTCGACGATTTCGCGCGGGCTTTTCATCAGGCGGATCGCGTGCTTGTGCTGGATATCTACGCCGCGTCGGAGCATCCGATCGAGGGCGTGACATCCGAAGCGCTGGTCGAGCGCATGCGCCAGTTCGGACATCGTGGCGCGGAGTATGCGGGCTCGAACGCTAACGGGCTCGAGATGATTGTGCAGGAAATAGAGCCCGGGGACATGATTCTTACCCTCGGGGCCGGCAGTGTGTCGCAGCTCGGCGAAAAGATTCTGGAGAAGTTGCGCAATGCCTAAGCCCGTCGCGCCTCCGAAGCCGAAACTGAACTGGCGCATGGGCTTCCGGCTGATCGCCTGGAGCGCGGTGGCGGCGGGCCTGGCGTGGGGCGGCGTGCAGGTCAATGCGTTCCTGCTGCGCGATCCGCGCTTCCATTTGCAATGCGTCGAAGTCGACCGCACGTGCGCGAGCCTCGAAATTCGCGGCGCGGTCTACGCGAACAAATCGCGCATCCAGAATGTCTTCGCGGCCGATTTCGGGAACAGCGTGTTTCGCATTCCGCTCGCCGAGCGCCGCCGCCGGCTGCTCGCGGTCGATTGGGTGAGTAGTGCCGCGATCGAACGGCTGTGGCCCAATCGCATCGTCGTCACGATTACCGAACGCCAGCCGGTCGCTTTCGCCAAACTGCCAATCGGGGGCACGATGCGCTACCGCTTCTCTTTGATCGATGCGGAAGGCGTGCTGCTGGCGATTCCGCCGCGGGTGCGCTTCCGTCTGCCGGTGTTGAGCGGCGTCAGGGAAGAGCAAACGGAGAGCGACCGGCGTCTCCGGGTCAAGGCCATGCAGCATCTGCTGGAAGACCTCGGTCCGCAGGCGAAGAATATTTCTGAAATCAACGCCGCCAGCACGATCGATATGCGCGTGATTGCCGAGGTCGACCGTCACGCGGTGGAGTTGTGGATCGGCGATCAGCATTACCGTTCGCGCTATCAGCATTTTTTGAGTAATTACGAGGAGATCCGGAAGCGTTTCGAACAGGCAAGCGTCTTCGATCTGCGTTTGGACGATCGGATTCTGGCGAGGTAGGCGGACAGGCACTTTTCGCGTGCACGGAGCGGTTGGAAAACGAAATGAGCAAGAACACGATTTTCGCGACAGGGGTTGACGCCGGCAGTACCCATACGCGCTGTGTCATTTCAGTGCTGGAAAATCAGCGGCTGCGGCTGGCCGGGTATGGGTCGGTGGAATCACAGGGCTGGTCCCGCAGCCGCATCGCCGATCAGCAGGCCGTTTCCGCGTGCATCCTCGCGGCGGTGGAAGAAGCCGAAGCGATGGCGGGCGAGCAGGTCGAAACCGTTGTCGCCGGCATGGGCGGGCTCACGGCGCGCGGGGCAAACAGCCGTGGGCGGATGGATTTCGGGCGCCCTCGCGAAGTCGAGCAGCGCGATATTAACCGCGCGATGGACCGCGCCATGCACATTCAGCTCCAGGAAGACCGCATGGTCCTGCAACTTCTGCCGCAGGACTTCGTGGTCGACGAGCAGCCGGGCTTTCACGATCCGCGCAAGATGATGGCGTCGGTGATCGAGGCCAATGCGCATCTTCTGACGATTTCAACGCAGGAGCACAACAACCTTATCGGCGCGATCAACCGGGCGCACCTGTCGGTCGATGAAACGATTTTTGAAGCGATTGCGGGATGTTACGCGTCGGTGCTGCCGTCCGACCGGCGCGAAGGTGTGGCATTTATCGATATCGGCGCGCATTCGACGGAACTGGTCTGCTACTACGGCGAATCCGCCCAACTCGCGACTTCATTGCGAATCTGCGGCGACCATTTTTCGCGCGATCTGGCGCACGCGTTCCGGATTCCACTGGAATCCGCCGCGGTCGTGAAGCAGGAATTCGGCGGCGCGGTGTCGGAAGGCACGGCCCTCAACAGCACGGTCGAGTTGCCCATCATCGAGGGCTACGGTAACGCGCGTGAGGCCTCGCGCAAAACCGTTAATGAAATTCTGGAATCGCGCGCCGTGGAACTTTTCGAGATGGTGCGGACCGAACTGGCGCGCGTGGGGATGCAACGGGCGATCGCCAACGGGCTCGTGATCGGCGGCGGCGGGGCGCTGCTCAGCGGGATTTGCGATGCCGCGGAGCGCGTTCTCGACTGCCCGGCGCGCATCGGTTTGACACAGGGAGTGCGGGACTGGCCGGAGGAACTGAACGAGCCGGCGTGGACGACGGCCGCGGGGCTGTCGATGTATGCGGCGCGGTTAAGGAGCCAGGTGGATATCGAGCGGCAGTCCATCGGGATGATCGGGCGGCTGCTGCGCTAGCATCAGCAGAAAAACGGAGAGAACAACATGGACGACCTCAAGTTCGAGCTGCAGGACGAGACGCGCAAAGGCGCACGGATCAAAGTGATCGGCATTGGCGGCGGCGGGTCGAACGCCGTGGCTCGCATGTATGAGGAAGGGCTCGACGGGGTCGAGTTCTACATCATGAACACCGATGCCCAGGCGCTCGAAGCTTCCAGGGTACCGGTGAAGCTGCAGATCGGTGCGCGCGTGACCAATGGCCTCGGCTGCGGCTCGGACCCGGCGATCGGCCGCCAGGCCGCGCTCGAAGATACCGAACGCATTCTCGCGATTCTCGAAGGCGCGGACCTCGTCTTCATCACGGCCGGGCTCGGCGGCGGCACTGGGGCGGGGGTGTCTCCCGTGGTCGCGACGCTCGCCAAGCAGCTCGACGCCCTCACCATCGCGATCGTGACCAAGCCGTTCACTTTCGAAGGCGGTAAGCGTATGCGACAGGCCGAGAACAGCGTCCACGATCTGGCGGCATCGGTAGATATCCTCACCACGATCCCGAACGACCGTTTGCTCAGCATCGCGCCGAAGGGCACGAGCATGGGGCAGGCGTTCAAGCTTGCCGACGATGTCCTGCGCCAGGCTGTGCAGGGAATCAGCGAAATCATCCTTAACCCCGGGTTGATTAATCTCGATTTTTCCGATATCAAGTCCGCCATCTCGGGCATGGGACATGCGCTGATCGGCACCGCGACGGCCAATGGGCCGAACGCCGCGGTCGAGGCGGCGCGCGCGGCGATCAATTCCCCGCTGCTCGAAGATACCCGTATCAAGGGCGCCCGTCAGGTTCTGATGAACATTACCGGGTCGAGTGAAATCGGGCTGCATGAAGTGAACGAGGCGTGTTCGATCATCCGCGATGCCGCGGACAATGACGAGATGCAGTTGAACTTCGGCGTGATCGCGAACGAGGCAATGGGCGATCAGGTGAAAGTCACCGTCATCGCGACAGGCTTCACCCAACCGGCGGACACACGGGAGTCTGTAATCGAGCAAAAGCCCGCTGCGGAATTTTTCGCGGAGCGTACGCCAGAACCGATGTGGGCCGAGCCTTCACCGGCGCCTCCACCCGCCCCCGCCGCGCCTCCGGTCGTCGAAGCGCCGCCCGCGCCAATGGCGGCGGCGAGCGTATTTGAAGAAGAACTCGACGTGCCCGCCTATCTCCGGCAGGGAAAACTGTTGAACTGAAAATACGCAAAAGATCGGAGAGCCTGCTCACACTCGGTCCAGCGAGTGCTCAAGTGTGAGCAGGCCCTCGGGCATGCGCCCTTCTTTCTCCGCTCTTGCCCGCCCCGCTCGTGCCGGTTCTAATGAACGCCGGCGTGGATGTGCCCGGCCGGCTCATCGGCCCGAAGCTGCTGATGGGCTGCGAGTTGGAGTTGATCGCCGGTCGCGCAGCGCGCCAGCTCAAAGCGGTTGCGTACGCCCAGCTTGTGGAAGAGCCGGAACAGATAGATTTTGACCGTTCCTTCCGTGATGCCCATTTCGTGCGCGATCTGCTTGTTCCGCATTCCCTGACGCAGAAAAGAAACGATCTCGCGCTCGCGCGGCGTCAGCGACACGCCGCGGCGCGTTTGCTGTTGCTGATCGCCTGGCATCCCGAAGCCAATTTGCAACTCGCCGGCCAGTACTTTACGCACGGATTCCACAAGCTGCTCCGGCTGCACATTGCGCTGCACGATCCCGCGAACTCCGAATTCCAGCGTCTTGAACATGAGTTCGAGCGGAAGCGCGTCGGCCCACAGCACGACCGGGCATTCCGGCACGTGACTGTGCAGTTCGCCAAGATCGGCGAACGTGAGGCCCGAGGTGATATCGAGCAGAACGGCATCCGGTTTGGAAGCCGGTTCCAGAGCGGCGGGGAACTGCCCAGCCTGGCAGCTCCCGGCGATCTCGAAACCGCTGGCGGTGAGAACGTATTCGAAACCGCGCAACAGCACTGGCTGATCGCTCAAAAGAAAAATCTTTGACAAAATAATGCCTCCGAGTAAATGGCTGTGACTCTATTGACGAGTCGTTAGACGTTCCGGGGCGCCCTCGTCCCGGTCGTCCTGCTCCCCGGCGCCGCACCCGGCCGGGATGAAACATTCACCGCCATCTCTTTCGGATGGCTTGATAGTTTAGCGTTCGCCGCGCCGGTCTTTTGAATGCCGTTGGGTTGAATGCCGTTGGACAAGGTCTGCCCTTTTGCGCGGCGAGTTCTGAATTCATACTTGTCGATTCGCATGGCCGCGAGGCCGTTGATGTTGCGAACGATCCGGCCTTCCGCCACAAGTTTCAGCGGGACCTGGTTTTCCAGACGCGCCGGCCAGTCCACGGAAACCTGCAGCAGTTGTCCCGGCTGCAGAGGTTCCTCGGTGGCGAAGAGCACGCCCTTGCTGCTGATATTCAGCGTTTCGCTGGTCGCCACACCCGCGAGAAACGGGTGCTCCAGCGCCTGATAACTTACGGCCAGCCGGCACGGAAAGCGCGCATTCGTGCGCCGGTCGGCGCCTCCGGCATCCGCCTTCTCGCCCGTCGCGTTGCGCAATGCGCTGCCGACAGCGCGGCACAGATTCGTCACGTCGAGGTCTTCGTAGCAGAAGAAATCGTGCGCGCCCTTGCGCACCGCCGTGACCGCCGTCTCGCGATCCTTCGCATTACACAGCAGGATCACCGGCGTCCTGGGAGCGTGCTGGTTGAGGTGACGCACCGTCGCAAGCCCCTGGCCGTCCGGCAGGAACAACTCCGTGATGATCAGATCGAACGACCGCTCCTGCAGGCTTCGCAAGCCGTCGAACAGAGCGTCGACGCGCGTCCATTCGACCGGCGCATCGAAGCCCGCGCGCACGGCGCTCTCGATATTCTGCGCGGGCGCATCTTCGGGTCTGATAAAGAGAATCGAATATTCAGACATTGGCTTGTACCAGCTTACCTTCCAGAGCATCCCTCGAGCCACTCCCGATTCGAAACACGGCGAGCGAAATCAGGACTTTAGAAGAATAATAGCCATGGTTATGGTGACAATGTGTCGTGTCTCCGCGGCGGCGGGTGACAATCGTGTGTGCCGGCGAAGTGCAAGAACCACAACGGCGCATGTGCGTTCGAGTACTCATGCGGCCTTCCTCAAATTTCCCGGTTTGATGAGCCGGGTGGCAATCTTGATCAGGCTGCGGCCGAACGGGCTCTCCGCGGGGAATTCGAAGCGATCGCGCGAGAGCTTTTCCACCGTATTTTCATCATTCGGAATGGCGCCGAATACCGTCATCTCGAACATCTGCTCGATGCTCTCGGCCCAAAAATCCTGCGGAGAGCTCTGATTGCGATTCAGGATGATTCGCGTCCTCTCCTTCTCGAAGCCCCGGCTCGAAAGCGTCTGCAGGACCGACCGCGTCTGGTATAACGCCAGCACGTCCGGCGCGGTGACGAGAAACAATTGATCGATATTCTGAAGCAAAGACCAGTTCGCGGGATTGAGGTGCCGCCCCAGATCGACCAGGATCCAGTTGTACTGGCGAACCGCGAACCGGAACAGGCTCTCAATACGCCATGGCTCCGGTGGCTCGGCGGGAATATTGACGATGACATCGGCGGGCGATGCCAGCAGGTCGACGCCGTTTGAAATCGGCGTGACAAATTCCCGCCACGCCGTCGAACTCAGGCGGCGCACCGCTTCAAAGGCATCGCCCGCATGGGCCCGCGGATTCGCGCGGAACACGCTGCGCGCGCCGGGCGACTGATAATCCAGATCGGCGACGAGTACGCGGATCGACTGGCCCGTGTGGGCAAGCGCCGCGCCCAGGTGGCAGGCGACACTGGTGGCGCCGCATCCCCCTTTCGCCGAGAGGACGCCCGCGATCCTGCCGGTTTCGAGCAGGGCTGTGCGCCGTGATTCGAGCAGGGTTCCGATGCGATCGAGAGCCTCGTAAATTACCGGCCGTACCGGAAGTGAGAGAAATTCGCTGGCGCCCGCCCTTAGCGCGGCAATCATCTCCGCGGGTTCCGCATTCGGATGAACCGCAACGATTACCGGGCCTTCCTCCCCATTGCGGATATCCGCAATCCATTCAGCAGCCGGCTTGGATGTGCGGGCCAATTCGACGAAAAGCAGGTCGGGCCGTTCCCGATCCACCGCATTCGCCACTTCGAATGAAGGGGCCGACGCGTTGAATTCGAAAACCTTGCTGCCGCCGGTCTCGGCTATGGAGGCTTCGATTTCGGTCTGAAGCTCCGGAGCGTCGACAACGAGCCCGATCTTCCATGGCCACTCCTGCCGGCGGCTGGTTTCCGGCGGTGCGGAATTGGAGAGAGGATCAGGCGGCATGGAAACTCATCGGAGTCACAGTGTTTCTGAACTGATTAGTAACACCCGGAGTTTGCTGTTCCTAGATTATCTTTCGCCGTATTACTTGTCGCCGTTATCGACTGGAGATCGCTGTATAGCGTGGAGATACGCGGCCGCAAGCGGTTGCGAAACCGCGGGACTGGAGCCGAGAGTATCCGGGGCGGGGTATTGCCGCGAACTAGCGCACAGGGTTTGTTAGGATGAAAAAGTTATGGCAATTCCCAACGTGAAGCGGTTCCGGCCGTTCTGCCCCACCTGCAACGATAATTTCACCCTGATGGCCGTTCTGCCGAACAACGCCAATGTGGACGCCTACCTCGCTGAAGCCGTGGCGCGGCATGACCACAAGGCGTTTTCCGATGCCAGGGTTGCGCAGACCAAGGTCCGCGTCGGCCAGCAGAAGCAGAAGAAAGCCAAGTAGTTTCGCTTTCTCCGCTATCGCGGCATCGAGTCCTATATTTTCAAGCGGGCCCGCAGCGAGCGCAGGGCCCGTAAGCCTTCCTGAGCCACGTCTTTGTCGTTGTCCCGGCTCAGTTTGTCGAGGTGCGGGACAGATGTCTGGTCGCCGCTGACGGAGAGCACGCGCGCCAGGTAAATCTTCTCGTCTCGCGTCCCCTGGTCGATCGGAGCGTACAACGCATCGAGCACGGATTTCCGCCGCGCCGCTTCCGCAAGATACGCGTATGCGATGTCATGGTTGGCGGCGGAGTTCAGTGTATTGATCAAGTAGCGGAATGGCGCGTCTTCGGCAAGGTTGAGGTCGCCCTCCATCACAAGCCCGAATGCCGCGGCCAGGCGAGGCGCCATCTTCTCTTCGTCGCGCCAGGCGTTCTGGAGCGCGCCATCGTCGGCGGGGTTTCCTATACGCCCGAGCGCCTCGGCTGAGGCCGCCCGGATCTTATCGTCCTTCGCGTTTAACTGCCGGAGGAAGAGGTCGCGGTCCTGCGGCTGCGGCATCATCGCGATCGCGAACATGGCCGCCCGTTCCGCTTTCGTATTGCGCGGGTTGGCCACGATCGAGCGCAACGTTGGCAACGCGTCGGTGCTGCGCAGTAATCCCGCCGTCTCGATGGCGGTCGTCTGGACGCGGTCGTCGAGGTCTCGCAAGAGGTAGGTGATCCGCGGGCCCGCCGCCGGATCGCGAATCTTCTGCATCGCGGCCAGCGACTCGTACATGATGTTGTTGTCCTTGGAGCGCAGAGCGTCGATCAGGTCCGGCAGCGCCGCATCGCCGCGCAGAATGCCGAGGGCGCGGCAGGCATTGGCCCGGGAGTCGAGGCTGGATCCGCCACGCGCGAGCTGGCCGAGCGCTGTGATTGCTTCCGGGCGCACGATGACAAACGCGTCGATGACCTGATCGTTGGAATCGCTGAACTTCGCCTTGATCGTCGCGCCGGCGCGAACCACAGACGACCCGAGGCCCTGCTTCACATACCCGGGCAGATAGTAGTTAACGAGGCCGTCGGTCGCCCGGATTTGCATCTCCGGATCGGCATCGTGCGTGGCGCGGATCAGCGGATCGATGGTGTCCTTCCCGCCGAGCGCGATGAGCTGCTTCACGGTTTCGAGACGCGTATCGAGGCTGGCGCTGTTCAGATATTGGGCGACTTTCGGAACCGCAACCTGGCCCTCTTTGGCGACGGCCCGGACATCTTTGGGGGTCTGGGCCAGAGACACTGCGGCCGCGATGAAATAGCACAGCAGAGCTTTGCGCATCTATTCTCGATTATGCCGCGAAACGCTATTGCGTTTCAGTTATGGAAGCGTTCGACGGGCGCACCCGAAGCGGTATCGCTCTCGGTGAGCACGGAACCGATGAGCGGGCATAGAGGCTGCCTTTCGCTACGGAGTCCTGTCGCAGACTGCTGTCGGATACTTCCACGACGAGCAGCAATTCGTCGGCACGGGGATGCCGCGGCCACTCGTCACCTTCGGTCAGCGCAAACACCGCGAGGTCAGGTTCGGGCTCATTCCAGATATTATCGGGGCCGAGCACTTCGATTGGCCCCTGCACAAACAGACTCGCCCCGCGTAACAGGCGGGAAAAGCAAGGTGTTCAAGACTCGAATCGCCTTGGCGGGGGGCGGATTCTAGCCTGTTTTGTCCATAATTTCGCCGCCAATCAACTCGAAACGCGCGCGTTCGAAAAAGCCCAATTCAAGCAGACGATTGACCTGCTTGCGGGTAAAACGCTTGCGGCGGATGGAGTCGGCTGGGTGGGGACGGGGGTATCGCAGCGGACATGCCCGCATTGTAGCGCTTGAGCTTCAGCGTTTCAGCGCGCGAACTCGACTTCCACGCGCTTCGGAATCACGCCGGCATCGAATCCCATATCGAGCAGACGCTGCGCGGCTTTCGGGATATCCTCACCCGCATCCACCGTGTGGTGATTAACGTACATCCCGATGAACTTGTCCGCCAGCCTCGGGTCCATATCGCGCGCGAATTGCATCGCGTATTCCAGCGCCTCGGCATGATTGTCGAGCGCATACTGGATGCTGTCGCGCATCATCCGGCAGCACTCGCTCTTGACGTCGTCGGGCAGCTTCCGCAGCAGCACGTTCGCGCCCAGCGGAAGCGGCAGACTGAACTTGTCTTTCCACCAGCGGCCCATGTCGAGCACGCGGTGGAATCCGACTTTGTTGTAGGTCAGCTGCGCTTCGTGGATGATCAGCCCCGCATCGGCGCCGCCGCTCTGCACTGTCGCGAGAATCTGATCGAAAGGAACAATGACGTTTTCAAAATCCGGCTCGAAGACCTTCAGTGAAAGATACGCCGAAGTCATGGTGCCGGGGATCGCGATCTTCTTCCCCTTGATCTCTTCCGGTTCCATCGGGTGGGTCGCCACAACGAGAGGACCATATCCATCCCCCACACTGGATCCGCTCGCCATCAACACATATTTGTCGGCCACGTAGGCGTAAGCGTGATAGGAAATCGCGCTTAGATCGTAAAACCCTTCCATCGCCTTCCGGTTCAGCGTTTCGATGTCGGACAAGACGTGGCGGAACGTCAGGTGCGACGAACGCACCTTCTTCGTCGCGAGGCCGTAGAACATGAAGGCATCGTCCGAGTCCGGGCTGTGCGCGCTTAAAATTTCCAGGGGATTTTGGTCCGGCATACGAAGGAGGGTCGGAATCGTTCAGTATCTCACGCCGGATGATGCAAGGGGTTGTTGTCAGGCACGCACGTGTACGAAACTCACGCCCCTCGTCCGCGCGCGGGAGGCCGATGATGCCCTCCGGCGTTCGGAAGAAGGTGTGCAGCTACGATGAAAGATGACCCGCCGCCGCATTCTTCTTCTCGCCCCGATTGCGCTGCTGCCCGGATGTTCTTCGGAACCCGCGCCCAAAAAAGAAGCGGAGAAGCCGCCAGCGCCGATCACAGGATTGCACGCGCTCTACCAGATGTACACCGCCGCCCGCGCGTGGGCGCAGGACCTCCAGATTCTTCGCTATTCCAGCATCAACATCGCCGAAGTGCCGCACGAGGATGGAAAAGCCGCCGCCTGGCAGGTGGTGTTCGTGTCTCCCTCGCAGAAGCAATCGCGCACGTACACGTTCTCGGTATACGAAGCCAGCGCGACATTGCACCAGGGGCTCTTTCCTGAAGCGCCGCAGGAGTGGTCGGGAAACGGAAAGCCTTTCCTGATCGAAGCCGCCAAAATCGATACCGACAAGGCGTGGGAAGTGGCGTTGAAGCACGGTGAGGATTACAACACGAAAAATCCAAAGACGCCGATCACATACACGCTTGGGATCGAGAAAGGCGCCGATCCTGATTGGCGGGTGATCTGGGGTCAAAGCGCCGGCGCGAGCAGTTTTTCAGTTCTCGTCGACGCTTCGACCGGGGAATTCATGCAGATCGTTCACTAAGTTTGGCAGGCAGCGATGCCGCCGCGTGGAATCCGCCGCTATTTCGCGGCAGTCGTGCTCTGCACGATGGAGGGCTTCAACGATCCGACGATCTTCAGGACTTCGCCCTTCTCCTGCGCCGGAACTTTCAACTGATCGAGCACCGCGACAAGATCTTCGGCCACCGCGCCGAAAGCTTCGTTGGTCACGCCGCGTCCGGCGTGCGCGGAAATCATGTCCCGGCCGGTGTATTTGCAAGGGCCGCCGAGCCCCACGCAGAGGAAACTCGCCAGCTTCGTCTTGTATGCCGCCGTATTTTCCGGACTGGCGGAGGCGTGCGTGAACCAGTGATTGACACGGTCGTCCTTCAGGATTCGGTCTACCAGTCCGTTCGCCACAGCCTGGACAGCGGGCTGGCCGCCGATTCTTTCATAAAGAGACTTCTGTGCCTCCGCGGCATGCGCCACCGGCGCGGAGCCAGCGGCGGCCAACAAAACACCGAACAAGACTGCCGGTAAAAAGCTTTTCATTCTTTTCCTTTACGCGAGAGATGCTGTCGCAAGAGCGCAGGGATGCGCCCCGCAACAATTATTATGCATGTATGATACATAATTTAGTCTGAGCGGAGCAATGCCCTGCATGATTTTTAATGTGACGAAAATTGAGGCCGGAGAATCTACCGCGCGACGCGATTACGCACGCGCGGTTTCCGTGTCCGCGGCTTGTGTGTTTTGTTCTTTTTTGCCTTGACGGTCGCGGCCTTCACGCTGATGATGGGCGCGCGCATGGAAGGCGTGTACCGATCGGCGCCTTCGAGAGGCGCCAGCGCGAAGCAGAGAGCCAGTACCAGAGTGACGGAACGCATTGTGCTCATCTTAATTGATCCGGCGTGGGGAAGTTCCGGTAGATGAGAAAGAAACTCCAGAGCGTGAGCATGACGCACACTGCGGCGAGCACGCGCCACACGCCTTCCCTCGCCGCTGTAGACCGCACCGGTGAACCTGCCACATAGCCGATGGCAAAGCCCGCGACCAGACCGCCGATGTGCGCCCAATTGTCGGTCGAGAACTGCGGGATCAATCCGAAGGCGAGAATATATACGACCCACCGAGCGTAGAAATTGCGCACAGCCCGTCCGATGGACGACCGGTTGATGACACCGAACGCGATCATGGCGCCGATCAGGCCCATGATGCCCGCCGACGAGCCGACCGATGGAATCATCGGGTGCATCACAGTGCTCATGTAAAATCCGCCGACAGTACCGGCGAAATACATCACCAGAAAGCGCGGAGTCCCGTAGACCTGTTCCGCCTGCGCGCCGAGATCGTACAGCACCCAACTGTTCATCAGGATATGCAGCCACCCGCCATGCAGGAACCCGGCTGTCACCAGACGCCAGTATTCGTGGTCCTGGAGAATCCACGGACCGTACTTCGCGCCGAGGACGGCGATCGCCTGGTTCTCGCCGATCGTTCGCGACAAGTACTCGGTGCCGAAAAAGAATCCGGCATTGATCAGCAGAATCAGGATCGTCGTAAAGTGCGCCTGCGGAATCAGCCCGCCCAGGATCTGGCCCGGCTGTCGCACATCGATTGCGCGCGGCCCGACCGGCTGATTGCAGTAGGGACATGTGCGGTCGCTGCTTGTGATGAAGGCCCGGCAGTTCGGGCACATGCGGCGTTTATCCACGTCGTTTGCCAAAGCGCTCAGCCGCGAGCTTTCCCGCCGGCATTGGCTCCGTGCGGCGTTCCCATTGCCATTTCGTAGTCGCGAGCGAACGTTTCTTTATCCGGTTTACGCCGGATCGCGAGGCGAGCGGCCATCGCGAGACCCACGACGAGCTTCAGAATGTCGAGACCCGAGTAGAAGCCGTGCAGAAGCCAAAACGTCCGCACGTCCGGAGAGTTCGCCGGCAAATTGTCGACGACTCGCCCCATCAGCGTAATCCGCGGCGTCAGCAGAAAATGCTCGAGCCCGACAATCAGCACGAGCCCGATGGCCCCGGCGAGCAGGCTTTTCTGAGGACGTTCTCCGAAGAACAGCAACAGGAAGAGTCCGCTCCCCACAACGAGCTCGATCCGCTCCCAGTTCAGGAAGATCCAGTTGTTCTCCTCACCGGCGTTGCGGCGCAGGATGACCCTTTCGCGCGCGCGGCCCACCTGATTCAACTGAACGGACATTGCCGGATCGCCCGGCGACTCGAGAAAACGGTCGATTGTCTGGAAATTCTGTGTGACGGAGACGTCCGCGAGGATGCTGGCGCCGAGCCATGCACCCAGCACCAGGATCGAAATCCGGCGGAACTGTATCACGATGGCAATTGTCGCAGACGTTCGCGCGTGCGCGCTGACCTCACGGAGTTTTGCGGCCTCCCTCGTTACCGGCTCGCGGGCGGAACGATGCCGTTCATCCGCAAATACTCGACCATCTGTCCGTAATGATCGTAGGTATGCCAATAGAGCGTGCTCACCGAAGACACGCGCGTGCTTTTTGCCCGCGGGTTGAATGGGTCGGCCGTGAGTTCGAGAAGATTGGAGTTGGTGAGCGTTGCCAAGGCCTTGTGGGCGTGGGCGAAGGCAGCTTTCATGTAAGCGACGATATCGTCCTTCGTCTTTAGTTCGTCCGGACCGTTGTCATGATCCTGGCCGGGAATCTTCTCCCCGAGCAGCGCGGCCGCGATACAGTTGATTTCGAAGGAGATGTGGCGGGCTTCGAGCGCGAACGTCCGCACGCCTTTGAAGTTGCCGTTCGCCGGCGCGAAATCGAATTTGGCGGACGGCATCGCTTCGGTAAGTCCTACTACCTCACGCTCGGTGTTGCTTAACTGCCGGTCGAAGATCTGCCGCGCGTCGGGCGCAGCATCCGCCGCGAGCATGGGAAGGGCGCACAAGGCGAGCGCCGCGAGGGAACGGGTGAGTCCAGTCATCGGTTCATTCAGTTTATCGATTCTGGCGTCAGCCCTCAACGCGCGTAATCGAGCTTCGGATTCCAGTCCGCGCCGCGGCTTTCCGGCGTGAGATCGAGCATCAGCCAGAGAGGATCGAGATCCGGCGCGCCGCGCGGATCTTGCCCCGGATCGGACATCGCGCCGCTCATCTCGCCGCTGTAGAAGTGGCGAATGACGCCGTCCCGCCGGGTGAAAACGCTGAAGCCCGGCACATCGGCGTCGGCAGCGTTCACGTATGCTCGTGTGTATTCGCCGGACATATCCGAGATAAAAGGAAGATGCGCAAAGCCCCGCTGCGCCTTGTAATCCATCAGCCGCTCGATTGGAGACCTTGCCGAGACCGCGATGGCCATGCGCTCCCGCAAATTCACTGCGATGCCATTCCACGCACTCAGGAATGACGTGCACGACGGACACGGCGCCGCGCGCTGCGGACCGTACATCATGCTGTAGATCATCAACGTTTCTTTAACGCCGAAAAGGCCGGCGAAATCTACGAGGCCGGTTTCGGAGACGAACGTGAGCTCCTTCGGAACCCGGCCGCCCGGAGGGAGTGCGCGCCGCTCTTCCGCCAGGCGCTCGATCTGGCGCCGCAGTTCGATTTGTTCGACGAGGAGCGCGTTACGGGCACGCCGGTAATCCGCGCTCTCGTTGGGAAAGCTGGCCGTGTTGGTTGCGGCTGGTTGCGTTGCGGGAATAGTTTCGGCGTACCGGACATCGGACCTATTCCACACGCCAGCGACGTCCGTCGCGACGGATCAAATCTTCGGCTTCTTTCGGCCCCCAGCTTCCCGCGGCGTAATTCGGAAAAGCCCGTGCCGGCAGCGCTTTCCACACATCGAGGACCGGCTCCACAACCGCCCAGCCTGCTTCGACCATGTCGGCGCGCTGGAACAGCGTGGCATCGCCGATCATGCAGTCATAGAGCAGCCGCTCATAGCCGGTGCTCGGATCCCTGCCGAAATAATCGGCATAGCGGAAATCCATTTTCACGTCACCCAGTTGCACATGGGCCCCGGGTATCTTCGCGCCGAAGCTCAGTGAAATTCCTTCATCCGGTTGAATGTGGATGACGAGAAGATTCGGCGCCAGCCTGTCCACCGGTGTGTCTCGAAAGAGAACGAACGGCGCCCTGCGGAACTGAATCACGATCTCGGTCGCGCGCTTCGCCAGACGCTTTCCGGTGCGGATGTAAAAAGGGACGTCCGCCCAGCGCCAGTTGTCGAGCTGGAGCTTCAGCGCCACGAATGTTTCGACACTTGAATGCGGATCGACGAATTCCTCGTTGCGATAGGCCGGCACTTGCTGGCCATCGATCGCGCCTTCCGCGTACTGGCCGCGCACCGCGCGCGTCAGAACATCCTCCGGCTGGACCGGCTGAATCGCGTGCAATACCTTCGCCTGCTCGTCGCGAACCGCGTCCGCCGCGAAGGAAATCGGCGGCTCCATCGCGGTGAGCGAAACGAGTTGCAGGAGATGATTCGGGATCATGTCCCGCAGCGCGCCGGCGTGTTCATAGTAGCCGCCGCGGCGCTCGACGCCCAGCGTTTCCGCGACCGTGATCTCGACGTGATCGATATAGCGCCGGTTCCACACGGGTTCGAAGATCCCATTGGCGAACCGGAACACGAGGATGTTCTGAACCGTCTCTTTGCCGAGATAGTGATCGATGCGGAAAATCTGGGTTTCTTTCAGGACCTGAGCGATATCCCCATTCAGCATTTTTGCGGATTCGAGATCGCTGCCGAAAGGCTTCTCGATAATCACCCGGCGCCAATCACCGTGCTCTTCATTGGTCAGGCCCTGCTGGCCAAGCTGGTGGATGATCTCCGAAATGAACCGGGGCAGGGTCGCGAGGTAATAGAAGACGTTGCCATCGGTCTTGTATTGCTGGTCGAGCTGATCGATCCGCTCCTTCAACTTCGCGAAATCGTCTGCATTCGCAAAATCGCCAACCATGTAGAAAAGCCGTTTCACCACCCAGTCGCAGAAATCGCACTTTTCGGGCGCGCCGGCATACGCCCGGATATCATCGCGGGCGCGCTTGCGGAAATCCTCCTCGCTGAATTGATCCTTCGCGAAGCCGAGTATGGCGAATTCCTCCGGCAGCAGGTGATTGCGCGCCAGATTGTAAAGCGCCGGCAGCAGCATGCGCGTCGTCAGATCGCCGGACGCGCCGAAGATCACCATCATGCAGTGATCCGCGATGCGTCCGGGGTCGATTTGAGGGCGCTCGGACTTTGGAGGAGCCGCGGTCATACTACTTCCCCGCGGCGTGCTGCTCGATGTGTCCTCCGAATTGCTTGCGCATCGCGGAAAGCATCTTTTCGGCGAACGTGTGGTCGTGCCGCGAACGGAATCGCACGTAGAGGGCCGCTGTGAGCACGTCGGCCGGCACCGCCTCTTCGATCGCTGCCTGAATGGTCCACCTTCCTTCCCCGGAATCCTGCACGAAGCCGGTGAACCCCTCAAGGCCGGGGTCCTGCGCCAGCGAAATGGCGCTCAAGTCGAGCAGCCATGAGCTGACCACGCTGCCCCGGCGCCACAGTTCGGCGATTTCACCGAGATTGAGGTCGTACCGATGGCCCTCGGGCAATTCCTTCGAGGCCGCGTTCTTCATGATGTCGAAGCCTTCGCCGTACGCCTGCATCAAGCCGTACTCAATCCCGTTGTGGACCATCTTTACGAAATGCCCCGCGCCATTGGGTCCGCAGTGCAGATAGCCGAGATGGGCGGTGCGGCCTTCGGTGGGCCGTCCCTGTGTCGGTGCGACCTCGCCTGTGCCGGGGGCAAGTGTCCTGAAGATCGGCTCGACATGGCGGAAGATTTCCGCATCCGCTCCGACCATCAAACAATAGCCGCGGTCGATGCCCCACACCCCGCCGCTCGTGCCGGCATCGACGTAGTGAATCCCTTTCGGGCGCAGGGCCGCCGCGCGGCGCACGTCGTCTTTGTAGTACGAATTCCCGCCATCGATCAGAATGTCGCCCGGTTCGAACAGATCCGCGAGCTTGTTAACCATTGTCTCGGTCGGATCACCCGCCGGCACCATCAGCCACGCCACGCGGGGCTTCCGCAGTAAGTCGACGAATGCGGCGAGCTCGGTCGCGCCCTTCATTCCTTCTTTCTCGAACTCGCCGACTTTCGCCGCATCGAGGTCGAACGTGACGATCTCATGCCCATCTTTCGCAAGACGCCGCGACATGTTGCCGCCCATACGGCCGAGACCAACCATTCCCATCTGCATTTAGTTCAGCGCCTCCTTGATGGCGTTTCCGAGTTTGGCAAGGGCGGGCCGAAGGTCCGCTGGAAGGTGCACTCGCAGGGCGCGCCGCTGGCGCTCGGCGAGGACGTCGAAGTCTCCGCGGGCCTGCGCCGCTTTGACAGTCCCGAAAGTGTATTTGGCGCCGGGAATCGCGAGGTCGTGCGTGTCGTCGCAGGTGAGCTGCAGGAACACTCCCGTGTTTGGACCGCCCTTGTACGCCTGCCCCGTGGAATGGAGGAAGCGCGGACCGAAGCCGAGACACGTCGCGACCCGCTTGCGATCGCGCACGTCGAGACGCATCTCCTGCAGGTCCTCTTCGTGCTCCGCGTTCATCTGGATATATCCGAGCAGCGCGAAGTAATCGCCCGCGCCGAGCCGGTTCAAGTGCGACCGCAGCATTTCCACCGCCGTCTTTCCTTGCAGTGCCGCGGCGTTGCGCGCATCGGTGAAGAACTTCATGCCGTCCGCTTCAAGGACGGGAGTCTCGGGCGGAAGCTGGCCCGTCTGTTCATACTCCGTGGTCAACTTGCGCGTCGCAATCTTGCTTGCCTCGACGTCCGGCTGATCGAAGGGATTAATGCCGATTACCGAACCCGCCACAGCGACGGCGATTTCCCAGCGGAAAAACTCCGCGCCGAGATCGTAAGTGTTGCCGATATCGATATGGATGACCGGATGCCCCGCGCGTTCCAGCTTCGAAATGGCGGCTTCCTGATCGGCGTCGACTTCCGGTGTGCAGCGGATATAGACGAAAACCCGATCCGTCCCGTAAACTTCGGGATCCGCCGGATATTCGCGATCGACCGGAATCAGCGCCCGCCCGATCTTGCCGGTCGACTCCGCGATCAACTGCTCGAGCCACGCTCCGAGATCGTAGATAGCCGGCGAAGTCACCAGCGTGACCTTGTCGTGACCGTGTTTCGCCAGAACGCCGAGCGCCAGCCCCAGCGCCACGCCCGGATTTTTCGCGGCATCGGCTTCCTTGCACTCCTTCGCCATGTGGGCCGCGCGCTGCAGCATGACGGGAATATCGATTCCGGCGACCGCCCCGGGCACCATTCCGAAATCGGACAGCGCCGAATAGCGCCCTCCGATCGACGGCACGCCATAACAAATGCGATGGAACCCGTCGTCTTTGGCGACCTGCTCCATCTTCGACCCCGGATCGGTAATCGCGATGAAACGATTGCCCGCATTGCCGCTTCGGCCGCCTGCCTTTTCGAAAAAGTACTGCTTGAAAATATTCGGCTCGAGCGTGCTGCCGGATTTGCTCGACACGATGTAAAGCGAAGTCCTGGGATCGGCGAGCTTTTCAATAGCCGCAACCTGTGCCGGGTCGGTCGAATCCAGCACATGCAGGGCGGGAAAGCCTTCCTTCTTTCCAAACGTAATGGACAGCACCTCCGGGCACAAACTCGAGCCGCCCATCCCGAGCACGACGGCATCGCGATAGCGCGTTTTCACATCGTGCGCGATTTCCTGAAACAGGTGCGCCTGCTCCATCTGCCTGTCGACGATGTTGAGCCAACCGAGCCACTTGTCTTCGTCGGCGCCCGTCCAGAGAGACTTGTCATGATTCCACAGCCGCGCGGTATTGCCGGCCCGCGACCAGGCTTCGGATGCGGCGGCCACTTCGGCTGAGATGCGTGGGGGAAGGCTTTCCTTCATTGATCCTCTCATCGCGCACAATCGTTCGCGCCTGTGCGCTTCCTCCACTTTGGCTGGTCCTGATGCTGCTGGCAAGTTAGAAGAGTGAGAATGCGTGGGTCATTCGATTGCAACCAATCGCGACACGCTTCATCAGACAATTCAGGTAAGGAATAGAATCCGTTGACTTTCAGAACATTTGTCCTCATTCCCTTCGTTGTGGGCGCCGCATTTGCGCAGGTGCCGCCGCCTCCGCAGCCCATTCCGAACGGGCCCGCGCCGGTGCTCCAGCAGCCCGCGCAAATCTACTACAACGGCAGTGTTGCGGCGGGGCAGGCAAGTGCAACGCCGCTCGATCTCACGCTAAGGGAGGCAATCCGCCGCGGCTTGCAGGCTAATCTCGGAATTCTCACTAACCGCGATGTCGCCGATGTCGCCAAAGCCGAGCGCCGCCGCGCGCTGAGCACGCTGCTGCCGCAGGTTGCGGTCGGCGCGATCCAGACTTCGCAGCAGATCGACCTCGCGGCGTTCGGTTTCAACGTGCCGATTCCCGGCTTTTCCTCGATTGTCGGGCCCTTCGGATATCAGAACGTCGCCGGCTACGTGCAGCAGACCGTCTATGACCGGACGTCGCTCAAGAACCTGAAATCAGCGTCGGAAAGCCAGAAGGCGTCGGAACTCACGGCGCAGGACGCGCGCAATCTCGTGGTGCAGGCTGTCAGCAACGCGTATCTCGGAGTCATCTCCGATACGGCGCGTGTCGAGGCGGTGCAGGCGGAACTCAACACCGCGCAGGCTCTCTTCGATCGGGCGAAGGATCAGAAGAACGCCGGCACCGTGGCGGGTATCGACGTGCTGCGGGCGCAGGTGGAATTCCAGACGGAGCAGCAGCGTTTGGTTGCGCAGAAGAACCAGGTCGAGAAAGACAAGCTCGTCCTCGCCCGCGTTATCGGTCTGCCTGCCGGACAGCAATTCAACGTCGCTGACCGCCTTCCTTTCGCGCCCTTGCCAACTGCCCTCGATGACCTTCTCAAACAGGCTTACGATCACCGTGCCGACTTCAAGGCCGCGCAGGCCCAGGTGCGCGCCGCGGAATACGCCATTGAGGCCGCGCAGGCTGAACACTACTGGCCGCAAGTCGTCGTGCAGGGCGATTACGCGGATATCGGGTCGACACTCGCGCATTCCCATGGGACCTACTCGTTTGTGGCGGGGGTGCGCTTCCCGATTTACGCCGGCGGCCGCGCCCGGATCGACGCAGAACAGGCCGAAGCGGTGCTTCGGACGAAGAAGAACGCGGTCGAGGATCTGCGGGGCCGCATCGATTATGATGTGCGGACCGCGCTGCTTGATCTGCAGTCGGCCTCCGACCAGGTGACGGTGGCGAAGACAAACGTCGACCTTGCGAACGAGACGGTGACCGAAGCGCGCGATCGCTTCGGAGCGGGCGTCACCGACAATATCGAAGTCGTCCAGGCGCAGCAATTGCTGGCCGCCGCGAATGAGAACTACATCGCGAGCCTGAATGCGCACAATGGAGCGAAGATCGCGCTGGCGACGGCCGTGGGGATTGCGGAGGAGGGGGTTCCGCAGTATTTAAATCTCAAATAATGGGATCGGTAGGGCTGGCTATTGAGGTGTGGTAACAGGTAGAACTCCGGCGATTCATCGGGCGGAAGCCGTAGCCGCCCGAAGCTTCGCTGCTTCCGTACAATCCTCCACCACGGTGAAGTAACGCCCCACTCCACCGGCCCCGACGTCAAACGGATTCGGTCCGCCGTCTTTCCGGTCCGCTGCCGCATGGGCTTTCGGCCAGGCGTCGTCGAACTCCGTGTGATTGGTAATGAGCGCCGTGGCCCCGTAATCACTCGCGGCTTTCGCCATCTTTCTGGCGGACGCGAGATATCCGTCGTAATACTTCGCATCGGCATTGAACGGGATCGCCGTGCCCCCCACATACGCGACGCGCAGCGGCTTGCCGTGATCACGCACTTCGAACAGATACGACAGCGTTCCCGGGGTGTGGCCGGGCGTTGTCACGATTTTCAGGGAGGCATCACCCACGGCAATCGTCATCCCGTCATCGCCGGTAATATCGTGGCGGGGCTTCCCGCCCATATGATTCGCCGCCTTGTCGACCGCGTCCCAGTCCTGGGAGCCGTAGACGAGATGCACACCCGGAAACGTATCCTGCAGTAGTTTGGCGCCGCCGTCATGATCGCCGTGCGCGTGCGAGAGAACCACGTACTTCACTTTTCCCGCATCGAGGCCCAGCTTTTTGAGTCCGTCCACGATCTCATCTTTCGCCGCATAGTCGAACAAGGCCTCGATGATGATGATTCCCTGGTTCCCCACCAGCGCCCACGCGCTATGAATCTTCGTGCCGATGAAGTAGAAATTATCGGCGACTTTCGCGGGCTCCGCGTACCAGGTTTCACGTGCCGGCGTGCCCCGATTTCCCGCCGCCGGGGCGGTTGGTGGAGGCGGGGGAATGCACAGCCGAAGAAACGTTCCAGCCCAATCCGTACCCGCGGCCGCCTTGGCTGCGCTGAGATATCCGTCCACTGTGGTGGGCGTTTGTCCCGCGGCCATTCCGGCGATCGATGAAGCTGTGAAGGCCAACAGGGCGACTGTGCGTGCTCGCATCGGGTGCTCCTCCGCCGTGACGTTATCACAAAGGTTAGCGCGGGTGACGATATGTCCGGGGGCCTGCACGCAAGGCATTCCCCGTCATCTGCTATGCTGGCCGCATAAGAAGGACCATGCGCTTCCGCATTGCGATACTCGCGGTCCTGCTGTGCTGCGGGTTTTCTGCATTGCTTGCCTTCCAGGCGCGATTTAAGGAATACGCCGGCGAAGAAGACAACCCCTCCGCGGTCCCGGCCGACGCCTACGAAAAAACCGAATGGACCTTCGCCCGTCTCCGCTATCCCTCCGGGCGCTACGCCGGATACAGTGGTGAGCGCGGAAGCTGGCCAACCGATTTTCCCAAAGCGGATCGCCAATTCCTCGCGGGTGTCCGCCGCTTGACGCGTATTCATACGCGATCAACGGAACAAGTCATCGATCTCATCAACGATCCCGATGAGATCTTCAACTGGCCCTGGGTTTACGCCGTCGAGGTCGGCCACTGGGATCTCACCGACACCCAGTGCAAACTCCTCCGCGAATATCTGCTGCGTGGCGGTTTCCTGATGGTCGACGATTTCCACGGAACCCTCGAGTGGGATGTCTTCGTCCAGGGTATGAGCCGCATTTTTCCCGACCGCCCGATCGTCGAGCTTCCGGATGCCGACCCGATCTTTCACACGGTGTATGATTTGGATCAACGCGTACAGGTGCCCGGACTCCAGTACCTGTACAGCCATCAACTCTGGGAAAAGGACGGCAGGGTTCCGCATTGGCGGGGCATCTACGATGACAACGGGCGGGTCATGGTCGCGATGTGCTTCAACCAGGACGACGGGGATGCCTGGGAACACGCCGACAATCCGCAATATGAGGCGAAATATACGCAGCAGGCTTACCGTTTGGGCATCAACTACGTCATCTATTCAATGACCCATTAGTTCCGGCAGGTTCGCACCAGGAAAACACACCAAATGTTCGAGTTCCTTTTCAAATACCCGCCGGCCATTTTCTCCAAAGGAAAGTTCCTGCTGCTCTCCGGCTGGCCCGTATGGCTGCTTTTGCTGCTGATTGTCGCCGCCGGCGCCGGATTGTTCTGGAACATGCGCCAGCGTCATGGACTTCTCTCGAACCCTCGGGCGACCGCGATCTGGCTTGCGCAAACGGCCCTGATCGCTGTTGTTTTGTTCATGTTGTGGCATCCAGCTATCAGCGTTGCCCGGTTGCGTCCGCAGGAAAACGTTGTCGCGGTGCTGGTCGATCACTCCCGGAGTATGGGGATCGCCGATGACGGCAAACCGCGCATACAAGCCGCCGAAGACCTGCTCAACGGCGGGCTGTTACCCGATCTGGAGAAGCGATTCCAGGTTCGTATGTACGAATTCGGACGCGACGCCGTCCGCGTTGACGAGGCTCGGAATCTGGCCGCCGATGACGATGCCACCCGGATCGGCGACAGTCTGAAGCATATTGCCGGTGAAGCCGGTACGATGCCGTTAGGAGCTGTCGTCCTTCTCAGCGATGGCGGCGACAACACCGGCGGCATTGATCGCGACACCATTTCTAAACTGCGCGCATTGCGCCTGCCGGTGCACACTATCGGGTTTGGTCCCGACCACTTCGCGAAGGATGTCGAAATTGTGGACGTCGCCGCGCCCGCCCGCGCCCTCGCGCAATCGAGGGTGTCTGCCCGGGTCGCGATTCGCCAGCATGGATTCGCCGGTTCGAAGGTCAAGCTGCTGGTTCGCGAAAACGATCATCCGATCGCCGAGCAGGAAATCACCCTCAAGCCGGATCCCGAGCAGAGCGAGACCGTCGTATTCAATGCCGGGGCCGAGGGAGCGCACAGCTTCACGATCGGCGTTAGCCCGCTGGCCGGCGAGCAGAACGCCCGGAACAACGCAGTTGTACGGCTCGTCAACGTGGCGCCGCGCAAGATGCGCATCCTCTATATCGAAGGCGAGCCGCGCTGGGAATACAAGTTCATTCGCCGCGCCCTTGAGGATGACCCCAGCATCGAAGTCGCCTGCATGCTCCGCACGACGCAGAACAAAACGTATGTCCAGGGCTTCGGCGACAAGGATCGCCTTTTGCAGGATGGCTTCCCGTCGAAGGCCGAAGATCTTTTCAAGTACGACGGCATCATTGTCGGCAGCGTCGAAGCCAATTACTTCACGCCCGCGCAGCAGGCGTTGATCCACGACTTTGCCGACAAGCGCGGCGGCGGAGTGCTGTTCCTCGCCGGCCGCTTTGCCCTTTCCGACGGGGCATATGCAAAGACCCCCATCGCGGAGATGATGCCCCTGCGGCTTCCCACCGAAAAGACGTGGAGCCGCAACTTCGCGTATGCGACCCTGACTGACGCCGGGAAGGAAAGCGTCATCACGCGCATTGAAGAGCAGCGCGACGCCAACATCGCGCGATGGCAGAAGATGCCGCAGATCGCGAATTACGCGGTGATGGGCGCCCCAAAGCCCGGCGCAGTGGTGCTGATGAATGTCAATGAAGCCGGGCATCGTCCGACGCCGCTGCTGGCCATCCAGAACTACGGTCATGGCCGCGTAGCTGTCTTCGCGACCGCAGGAAGCTGGCGCTGGAAGATGCTGCAGGACCACAACGACCGCACTCATTCCGAGTTCTGGTCGCAGCTTCTGCGCTGGCTGGTCACCGAAACTCCCGGGCAAGTCCTGTCCGCGACGCCGCGTCAGGTGTTGCCCGATGATACCCACGTTCCTCTGCGCGTGAGTGTGCGAGACAAGAATTACGACATCGTGTCCGGCGCGACGGTTGAGACGACGATCTCGCGGCCGGATGGCGGCTCCGATACGGTTGAGTTGAGGCCGGATCCTCTGCAGCCCGGCACTTATACCGGAGACTACACCGCCGACAAGCCCGGCAACTACGTCGCGGAAACAACTGCCAGACAAGACAAGACGGATCTTGGCCGCGATGCCCTCACTTTCCGCCGCGAAAACGGCGTGGCCGAGAACTTCGGCGCCGCGCAGAATCGCGACCTGCTGCAAAAACTTTCGAGCGATACCGGCGGCAGCTATTACACGCCATCCAATGCGAAAAAGCTTTCGGGCGAAATCGCGGTGTCGGAAGCCGGCATTACGGCGCATGACAATCTGGATTTGTGGGACATGCCGATCCTGTTCCTGCTGGTGATTTTGATTCGCGGCGGCGAATGGTTGGCGCGCCGGAAGTGGGGAGTCGTTTGATGAAGGTTTTAGCCCTGGTCCTGCTGGCAAGCCCGGTATTCGCGTCGACGTATCTTCTGACTGTCGCCGGTCTCGGCGGCGAGCCCGATTATGAACAGCGCTTCACCGCGCTCGCGACCGACACCGACAAAATTCTCAAGACCGGCTCGACCGACCGCATCGTTGAAACGCTCAAAGGTGCCGACGCCACGAAGCCGAAGATGGAAGCGGCGCTGAACAAGATCGCTTCGCAGGCGAAGCCGGCGGACGCTTTTGTTCTGATGTTGATCGGCCATGGAACTTTCGATGGGACGGAATACAAGTTCAATCTGCCCGGCCCCGATATTTCGGCGACCGAACTCGCTGCGCTGATGAACAAGATTCAGGCCGGACGCCAGCTCGTCGTCGATATGACCAGTGCGAGCGGCGGCGCAGTGACCGCTTTCAAAAAGGACAACCGCACGGTCATTACGGCAACCAAGTCCGGCACCGAGAAGAACGCGACTGTCTTCGCCCGCTTCTGGGTCGAAGCCCTGCGCGACCCCGCTGCCGACGTCGACAAGAATGAAACGATCTCCGCGCTCGAAGCCTTCCAGTATGCCGAAAAGAAGACGGCGGGGTTCTACACGGAGCAGAAGCATCTGGCGACGGAGCACCCGCAGGTCGACGATCAGCAGCACGCCGCCGCGTTCCCTCTGCTGCGGTTCGGAGCCGCATCCGCAGTCGTGACCGATCCGGCGAAACGGGAGCTGATCGCGAAAAAAGACGAGATCGAAAACAAAATCGACGCGCTGAAGTATCAGAAGTCCCTCATGGCGCCGGAAGACTATAAGAAGCAGTTGACTCAGCTCCTGATCGAACTGGCGAAGGCACAGGAGGCCGTCGACAAATGAGGATCCTCCAAAAAGACCACAGGCTGAAGCCTGTGGCTGTTCTTGCCCTTCTCTCTTGCACGCTTGCTTCCGCCCAATCCCTGCAGCGCGCTGAAGCCCTCTGGAAGGCACAGGACTTCAAAGGCGCAATGGCGGAATTCGAAGTCCTGATCAAAGCCAATCCGAAGAACGCCGATTACCGCGTCCGCTTTGCCAATCTCTTCTACGAGCGCTATAACACCCCGGAGGCCCAGAAACTCTACCAGGAAGCCCTTGCGATTGATCCGAAAAACGCGCGGGCCATGCTGGGTCTGGCGCAGATTCTGGCGGACAACTACGATCCCAAGGTCAACGATTTCGCGACGAAGGCGCTAGAGGCTGATCCAAAGCTCTTCGAGGCTCACGAGCTGATGGCGAAAGCGGCGCTCGAAGACGACAACCGCTCGAAGGCTGAAGCGGAGGCCGACGCCGCTCTGAAGATCAACCCTGACGCCATTGACGCCATCGCCGTCAAAGCGCTGATGGATCTTCTCGTTGATAAGCCATCCCCCTGGGTCGACAAGATTGGCAAACGCGGCAAAGGCTACGAAACCATCGCCTTCTTCTACATGATCAACCGGCGGTACGAGGAGTCGATAGACTATTACCGGAAAGCGATCGCCGTCCAACCGGACCTCTGGAGCGCTCACTCCGCCCTCGGCCTCAATCTCATGCGGCTCGGGCACCAGGAAGAAGCGCGAAAGGAACTGGAGCTCGCTTACAACAACCACTTCGCCGATGCGGCCACCAGCAATTCTCTTACGCTCATCGACAGCTATAAGAAGTTCGATACCTTTCGCACGCCGACCGGCGCCCTGGTCCTCAACAAGAAGGAAGAAGACGTCCTCAAACCTTACTTCGAATCGGAAATGCAGCGGGCGATGGCGACCTACGAGAAGAAGTACAACTACAAGCTGAAAGTCCCCCTCCAGATCGAAGTCTATCCGGACCACGACGACTTTGCTGTCCGGACTGCCGGTCTCCCCGGCATTGGTGGCATCCTTGGCGTCACATTTAACAACGTAATCGCGATGGACAGCCCATCCGGACGTCCTCCCGGCAGCTTCCATTGGGCCAGCACGATGTGGCACGAGATGAGCCACGCCTACATCCTGAGCCTGACCGACGAGCGCATGCCCCGCTGGTTCACAGAAGGCCTGGCTGTTCATGAGGAGACAACCGCAACCGGTCATCCTGACTGGGGCGACCGCATGACCCCCGAAATCATCGCCGCCATTCGCGACAAGAAGCTGCTGTCCGTTTCGGAAATCGACCGTGGCTTCGTGCATCCGACGTATCCGTCACAGGTCGTCGTGTCCTATTACCAGGCCGGCAAGATTTGCGACTACATCGCGCAGAAGTGGGGCGAGCCGAAACTGCTCGATATCGTGCATGCGTTCGCGAAAGATATCGCGACCAACGACGTAATCCGCCAGCAGCTTGGCATGGAGCCGGACGCCTTCGACAAGGAATTCCTGGCATACATCGACAAGGAAACGAGCAAGACCGTTTCCGGGTTCGCCGACTGGACGAAACAGGTCCGCGAGATGAATCAGCTCGCGAAAGACGGCAAGGAAGACGAGGCTATCGCGAAAGGCCGCGCCATCGAGAATGTGTATCCCGAATACGTTGAGGCGGGGAATGTCTACACCGCCGTCGCCGATGCCTGCTTGAAAAAGAAAGACACGGCGTGCGCGCTCGACGAGCTCGGCCGATACAACAAGATCGGGGGACGCGAGCCAGACACGGTGAAGCAGTATGCGAAGCTGCTGGCCGACGCGGGCAAGAAGAAGGAAGCGATTGCCGCCCTCGAACGCCTCAATTTTATCGCCCCGCTCGATGCCGAGCTGCACGATCGACTCGGCGGACTGATGTTCGACACCGGCGACGTCAAAGGGTCCGTGAAAGAATATCAGGCGCTCGTCGCGATGCATCCGATCGACGTCGCGGGAGCCCATTACAATCTTGCAAGGGCCTTCAAGGCCGACGGCCGGAAAGATCAGGCCAGAGAGGAAGCCGTATCCGCGCTGGAAGCCGCCCCGAACTTCAAACCGGCCCAGAAGCTGCTGCTCGAGGTAGCCGAATAAGGTAGCCGAGTAGTCCATACGCAAAGACGGCAATAACCAAAAGGAAATCATGTCCACAGCCCAACTTGAACCGGATGTTCTGAAGTCCCGGGTTTCGCGATTCCGCGAAGTCGATGCCGAGATCGTCCGGCAGGTCAAACGCGTGATTGTCGGCCAGGAAGAGGTGGTCGAACAGGTCCGCATCGGTCTCTTCGTCGGCGGCCACTGCCTGATCACCGGCCTTCCCGGAACCGCCAAGACGCTGCTGGTCCGCACTATGGCCCAGGTGCTTGGCCTGATTTTCAAGCGGATCCAGTTCACTCCGGACCTTATGCCGACCGACATCACCGGCACGGACATCATCGAGGAAGATCCCGGCACAGGTCACCGAACCTGGACATTCGTGCAGGGTCCGATTTTCGCCAACGTGCTTCTTGCCGACGAAATCAACCGAACGCCTCCAAAAACGCAATCGGCTTTGCTCGAAGCCATGCAGGAACGCTCGGCCACTGTACGCGGCAATCATTACAAGCTGCCGTCGCCATTCTTCGTATTGGCAACTCAGAACCCGATCGAACTTGAAGGGACGTATCCGCTGCCCGAAGCGCAACTCGACCGCTTCCTGTTCAATATCATGCTCGACTACTTGTCGGCCGAGCAGGAGCTGCAGGTGGTTGACCTGACCACCACAACCCACGTGGCGCAAGCCGACCCGATCACCACGGCCGAAGAGATTCTCGATTTCCAGCAACTGGTTCGCATGACGCCAATCGCCGAGACGGTCGCGAAGTATGCGATCGAGCTTGTGCGCTCAACCCGGGTGAAAGATCCGGCTGCCCCGGAGATCGTCAGGAAGTACGTCAATTACGGCGGCAGCGTTCGCGCGGCCCAGTTCCTCGTGCTCGCCGCCAAAGCACGGGCCCTGATGAAAGGCCGCTATCATGTGAGCTTCGAGGACGTTCGCGAGCTGTATATCCCGATCCTGCGCCACCGCATTCTGCTCAATTTCCACGCGGAATCGGATCGCCTGACGTCGGATGACATCCTGCGTCAGGTCCTCGATCAAAGGCCGGCCCCGAGAGAGTAGCGCCGGCGATCTTGTCGCCGGTGGTTTAGTCATGCTGCAGCAATTCCTCGATCCCGCCGTATTGGCGTCCATCTCATCTCTCGATCTCGTCGCGAAGACGGTCGTGGACGGCTTCGTCGCGGGTCTGCATCGCTCTCCCAAATTCGGCTTCAGCCAGGAGTTCGCCGAATACCAGCAGTATGTGGAGGGCGATGACCTTCGCCATATCGACTGGAACGTCTTTGCCCGTACCGAGCGTCTCTATTTAAAACGGTTCAAAGGCGAGACGAACATGCAGTTGTTGATTCTGCTCGACGCCAGCGCGTCCATGACGTATGGTTCGGGCAAGGTCCGCAAACTGGATTATGCGCGCTTTCTCGCCGCCTCGCTCGCTTATCTCTCGTCGCAGCAACGCGACGCGACCGGCTTGATCGTCTTCGATCAGGACATCGCCAACTATATCCCGCCGTCCACGCGGCAGGGCCAGCTCATGCGCATTCTGCATGCCATCGAAAAGGCGGAGGGCGGCTCGCGCACCGATTTCTCCAAACCGTTCACCCACTTTCAGGAGTTCCTGAAGCGGCGCGGCATCGTCGTCGTCATGTCCGACTTCTACGAAAAGCCGGAGCAAATCGTCAAAGTAGTAGAGCCGCTGCGCTATCGCGGGAACGAAGTGATTCTGTTCCACATTCTCGATCCCATGGAAGTGGCGCCGAAGTTTCGCGACCCTGTTCTGTTGCAGGATGTCGAAGACGACACCGCAATGGAGGTTTCGCCCGATTACGCACGCCACGAGTACAAGCAGAAAATGGACGAGCACCTCCAATTGCTTGCCGAAAAGTCGCGCGCTGCGGGACTGGACTACGTTTTCATGAACACCTCCAAGCCGCTCGACGAAGGCCTTCGCAATTTCCTCGCGATGCGCCAGAGGAGAATGTGATGGCCGTCGGCGCAACCGGTTTGAAACAGCGAATTGGAAAGTTCGAAGGCAACAGGCTGAAGCCCGTTCCACCATCGTATGCTGCATGGCTTTTCCGGCAAACTCAGGTGCCCTGGAGTAGCGGCAGCCAAATGGCGGGGGTGTTTGACTAGTGGGTTTCCTGGCTCCATGGTTTCTCGGCGGGCTGGCGGTTCTGGGCCTCCCGGTCTACGTCCACCTGCTCCGGCAGTACAAGCAAACCCCCATCCCGTTTAGCTCGCTCATGTTTTTCGAGCGCCGCACCCAGAGCTCGATCAAACACCGGCGACTCAAGTATCTGTTGTTGTTTGCGCTTCGCTGTCTGTTTGTGCTGCTGCTCGCACTGGCATTCGCGCGCCCCTACATCCATTCGGCCGCGATTGCGAAAGCCAGCGGCGGACGCACCTTCGTATTCGCGATCGATAATTCGTTCAGCATGCGCCAGGGCGACCGCTTCGCCAACGCGAAGAAGGACGCAATCGATCAGATCAACGCGATGCGTGAGGATGACCGCGGGCAAGTCATTTCGATCGGCGGCGCATCCCGGCTCCTGACGGACATGACGTCAGACAAGCAGGCGCTGCGCGCGGCTGTCACAGCACTGGAACAAGGGGACGACACGAGTTCCTACTCGGAGCTCTCACGCGCGTTGCGCTCGACTTCCGAAAGCCTGAAGAGCGACATCGTGGCCCATGTCTTCACGGATGTGCAGAAATCGTCACTGCCGCCGAGCTTTGCCGACCTCAAACTCGACGCCGGCACGAAGATGGAGATTCATCCGGCCGCCTCCGCGCCGCTTCCAAACTGGACCGTCGAGAACGTCGATGCCCCGCGCCGCGTATTCGACACGAAGAAAGTGCGCACGGTCGCGACGATCGCGGGCTTCGGCACCGCCGATTCCGTTCGCAAGGTCACGCTCCTCGCGAACGGGAAAGTTCTGGCTACGAAGGATGTGAAGGTACCCGCCAATGGGCGCGCGACCGTTGAATTCCTGGCGCTCGATGCGCCGTACGGATTGACTCGATGCGAAATCCGCATCGACAATGGCGACACGTTTCCGGACGATGACCATTGGCTGTTCTCCGTCGAGCGAGCCGATCCCAAACCCGCTCTTCTTGTCCGCTCGGATGGCGATAACGCAAGTCCGCTCTATGTCTCTACCGCGCTCGATTCCTCCGACGAAGCGGCTTTCAAGCTCGAATCGATTCCCGTCAGCCAATCGGCGAATGCCAATGTGTCGAAATATGCGTTCGTTGTTCTTTCGGATCCCGGCCCCATTCCCCAGAAGCTCAACGATGCGCTGGTGAAGTACGTGCAAGCCGGAGGGTCTGTCCTTATGACGCTCGGCAAGAACGCCACCCCCGGCCGTCATCTCCCGGTCGCCGACCTGCAGGTGATGGCGCTTCACACGATCGTCGGGGAGCGTGAGTCTTCGCTCACGGTCGCCTCCGTCGATACTTCGTATCCCGCTTTCGCGAAAGCGCAGAACTGGGGCGGCGTCGAATTCTTTCAGGCCGCGAAGCTGCAGCTTCCGCAGTCTGCGCCGGATATTCGTGTGGCCGCGACCCTCTCTGACGGATCGCCTCTCCTGATCGATCGCCAAATCGGCACTGGGCATGTGCTCGTTTTCACATCGGCACTGGACAACATCGCGAACAACCTTCCCGTCGAACCCGTTTGGCTGCCGTTTCTCGACCAAACCACGCATGAGATGGGTGGAATCGGCACAGCGCCCGGAAACTACAGCGTAGGTTCTTTTGTCGAATTGCGCACAGCTCGTGAGAAGGGCATCCCGGTCGAGATTGTCGGCCTGGGCGTCGACGGAAAAGATAACAAGCGTCTCCTGTCGCTCTCGGATTCGACCAAAGCGCAGAATTTCCAGTTCCCGGCGCAGGGATTCTTCGATATCCGCCGCGCTAACGGGCGTGAAGAGCTGGCCTCGGTTAACCCCGATCGCCGGGAATCCGACTTCGCGGTGGCTCCGCAGGAGACGCTGAATTTGTGGAAAAATACGGGGATGGCCCCCAAAGGGGCGGATACGGCATCGGCCGCGTCCTCGTCGAACAACCAGAACGACAAGGCGGAACTTTGGCCTTACGTGCTGGCAATGCTGGTTGTATTGGCCGTTGCCGAATCGGTGCTGGGAAACCGGCACATGGCGGCCGCGGCGGAGTAGAAGTAGCGCCGGCAATCGTTTCGCCGGTGGTTTGGGTGTGATCTAAAGCATCGAGGAAAACGGCATGAACCCACTGGAAAGCCTGGCGCACTATCTCGATCGGCTGGAGCGGCGACTGAAGATGTTCGCCTGGGCGCGCGGCGCGGCCGCCGTCATCGGGGCGGCCCTGATCCTGACGGTAGCGATTGTGGCGTCGCTGATGCTCGCATCCTTTTCGCCATCCAGCCTGATCCTCGGCCGCTTCATCCTCTTTCTCGGAATCGGCGCGGCTGTCGCGATCGGCCTGGTCGTCCCGCTGATGCGTCTGAACCGGCGGGGCGCCGCGCAGCAAGTCGAGCAGAGCCATCCCGGATTCGATCAGCGCCTGCTCACGTTTACGGAGCGCTCGCGCGATAACGCGTCGGATCCTTTCCTGCCGCTGCTGGCTGAAGATGCACTGGTGATCGCCCGTGAAGCCGAGCCGGAACAAGTCATCGAGCAGAAGCGCTTCATACGCTTTGGTTCCATCGGCGCCGTCGCGGCGGCGCTCCTCGTTTACCTGATCTTCTTCCCGCCAGGTGGCCTGTTCGGCACTGGCGCCCAACTCCTGTGGGGAAGTTATCCGAAGGACGGTGTCAACCGGCCGCTCTACAGCATCACCGTCGAGCCCGGCTCGAAGACCATCCGCCGCAAGTCCGATCAGATGATTACGGCGAGTCTCGGCGGGTTCACCTCCTCGAAAGCCAGCGTATTTGTGCAATACGCGAGTTCTTCGAAGTGGGAAGAAGCGCCCATGCAGCCGCAGAATTCCGGTCCCGGCTTCGCGTTCCTGCTGGTGCGTGTTGCCGAAGACGCTCAGTATTACGTCGCGTCGGGCGGCATCAAGTCGTCGATCTACAAGCTGCATACGATCGATCTGCCGGCCGTGAAGAACATCAAGGTGACGTACAACTATCCGTCGTGGACCGGCCTCGCCCCCGAGACCGAAGATCCCGGCGGTGACCTCCGGGCCGTCGAAGGCACCGTCGCGAAGCTCGAAATTCAGACGGACAAGCCGCTGAACAACGCGCAGATCGCGTTCGAAGACGGCAAACCAATCACGCTGGATGCTTCGACCAATAACCGCATCACCGCGAATGTTCCGATCGATAAAGATGGCACGTATCACATCGCCGTGACCGATCATGGCGAACTCGTGCGCCTCACCGACGATTACTTCATCGAAGCGAAGAAGGTTGATCCGCCGGTCGTGAAGATCACGAAGCCGGGTAAAGACGCCAAGGTCAGCCCGATTGAAGAATTCGGGGTCACCGTGACCGGCGAGGACGCTTATCCGCTGCAGTCGCTTGACCTTCACTACTCCGTCAATGGCGCGCCTGAGAAAGTGATCTCGATGCTCAAGCAAAAGGGCGCGAAGACTTCCGAGGGCACGACGACCCTTTCAATGGAAGAGTTCAAGGCGGTTCCCGGCGATGTCGTCAGCATCTACGCGACCGCGAAGGACGGCAAAAACAACGCGAAGACCGACATGTTCTTCGTACAGGCTGTTCCGTTCGAATTCGAGTACTCGCAAGGCCAGGGTGGCGGCGGTGGAGGTGGTGGTGGCGGCGCCGATCAGCAGGAGCAGCAAATTTCCGAGCGCGAAAAGGAAATCATCGCCGCGACTTATAACCAGATCAACGGCGACGCGAAGATGAAAGCCGCGGCCGCGGAGAATGGCAAGTATCTCTCCGACACACAGGCCAAGCTCCGCGATCAGGCGCAGTCGCTCGCCAACCGAACGAAGGCCCGGCAACTTGACGGCAGCGGCGCCGGCTTCCAAAACTTCGTCAAGGAGATGGAAGCGGCGGTGGCGGCCATGACGCCCGCCTCGGACAAACTCAAGACGCTCTCCTTCACCGATGCGATGCCTGCCGAACAGCAGGCGTTGACGCATCTATTGCGCGCCGAGGCGACCTTCCGCCAGATCCAGGTGCAGGTCAGCCGTGGCGGCGGAGGCGGTGGTGGTGGGGGGGGCGGCGCCGGCCGCGACCTCGCCAATCTGTTCGACCTCGAGCTCGACAAGGACAAGAACCAGTACGAAACCAACTCCGGTTCGGCCGCCGAGCAGAAGCAGGAGCAGGTCGACGAGGCGATGAAGAAGCTGGAGGACCTCGCGCGCCGTCAAAAGGCGCTTGCCGACCAGCAGCAGAACAATCCGCAGCAGCTCGCCCAGCAGCGTTACGAGCAGGAAATGCTGCGGCGCGAAGCCGAGCAGTTGAAGCGCGAAATGGAAGCGCTGCAGCGCGGCGATCAGAGCCAGCAGGGGCAACAAGGGCAGCAATCCTCGTCGTCATCTTCGTCCTCTTCTTCCAGCGGTCAGAGTGGGCAATCCGGGCAGCAGTCCGCGCGGAATCAACCCCAGCGCGGCGCGCAGGGCCAGCAGAACAACGGGCTGAACCGGGCCACGCAGGAACAACTGCAACGCGCCATCAAAGACCTTTCCGACGCCGAGCAGAGCATGAGCAACTCCGCGTCCGCACGGCAGCCCGGTCAGCAAGGCCAGCAGGGCGGTAATCAGGCGCAGTCGGAAGCGCAGCGCGCGGCCGATCGCCTGAAACAATCCGCGCAATCCCTGCAGGCTGTCCGCAAGCAGCAGAACGGGTCGGAGATCGGTGACCTCGCCAACCAGGCCGCGCAGCTTGCCGGTCAGCAGCAGGATTTCGAGCAGCGCCTCCGCCGCAGCTTCGGCCAGGGTCAGAACAATCAGCAGCTTTCCCAGCAGATGGCCGAAGAAAAACAGAAGATGCTCGACGCTTATAACAATCTGCAAAAAGGCATGCAGCAGGCCGCTCGCGATGTCTCCAGCACTCAGCCGGGCATTTCGAAGGAGCTGCGCGACGCTATGGGCCGGGCACAGGAAGCGGAGCTCGGAACCCGTATGGAGTACACGCAGGAAGCGCTGCGCCGGAACATGGGGCAGTATGCGGTCCTGCAGGAAGCGCCGGTGACGAAGGAGCTCAACGCGCTCCGGGATCAGTTGAAGAAGCTGGAAGGCGATGCCGCCTCGCAGGGCATGGCCAACGGGGGCGACGACAAGAGCCAGATCGCGATGCAGCAGGCACTCGACAAAGCCGAAAGCATCCGCCGTCAAATGGAAGCGCTTGCCGGGCGCGGTCAGAACGGGCAGAAGAGCGGTCAAAACGGCCAAAGTCAAAACGGTCAGCAGAACGCGAATGGTAACCGTTCTGGAAACCAGCAAGGCCCGAATGGCCAGCAGCGCGCCGGGAATCAGAACGGACAGCAGCCGGGCGGGCAACAGCCCGGTGGACAGCAACAGGGTAACCAGCAGGGCCCGGGCCAGCAAGCACAAGGCCAGCAGGGCCAGCAAGGTCAAGGTCAGCAAGGCGGCCAGCAGAACGCACAAGGATCGCGCGGCGGCCCCAACAATCAGGGTGGTGGCGGTGGCGTCAACACAGCGCCGCGTACCGGTAATGCTGGCGGATATACCGATGGTCCGTTCAACGCGACAAACTACGGCTGGGGCGGCGATACACGCATGGGTACGCTGCCTCCCGGCGTCACTCCCGAACAGGCGTATAACGATCTGATGCGCGACATCGGACGTTTGCGCGCCTCTGTCGTCGATGACAAAGATCTGCAGCGCGAGTATCAGGACCTCGTTCGCCGCGCCCAGGAGCTTGACCCGCGGCACATGAACAACGATCCGCAGCTTGGAGCCGTCATCGGCGCCCAGGCGCTCGGGCAGATCGACGAGCTCGAGTTGATCCTCCGGCGCAAACTCGCGGCGGGCGATGGAAGCGTCCGCAGCACGAGCCCGCGCAACATCCCTCCCGGATACGCGGAAGCTGTGGCGGAGTACACGAAGCGCTTGAGCAAGCAGTAACTACTGCTTATCGAACTTCCAAAGCACCTGGCGCAGGATGCCCAGTAACAAGGGGGCGTCCCGCGCGGTCAGGTTCATGCGCCGCACCCAGCGCCGAATCTTCTGCTCAGTCGATACAGAAGTAATCCGGTTGGTATATCCGGAGTTCTGAAGGACTTCCAGCAGCATCCGGGTTATTTGTTCCGCATCTGAACCCTGGACAGCATTCCGCTTCGCCGCGCGGGGCGTTGGCGCGCCACCACGATCAAGCTCCCCGCGGTAAAGCTCCCAAAGGCACACCGCCACCGCCTGCCCGAGATTCATGGAAGGCGTCCCCGGCACGGTCGGAATCCGGATCAGCGTGTGACAGTAACTCAGATCGTCATTCGAGAGTCCGAATTTTTCCGATCCGAACAATAATGCCGCGCGGCCCGCATGCGCCCGCACTCGATCCATGCCTGCGTCGACGCGTTCGAGCGACTGCTGCAATTCGCGGTGCTGTGCCGCCGTGGTCCCGGCGACAAGCGAGCAATCGGCAACTGCATCGCCGATGTTGTTAAATAGGCGCGCGGCTTTGAGCACGTGAGCCCCGCCGACCGCTGACACCGCTTCCCGGAACGCTACCTCATAGGGATTGACGATCCGGAGATCGGCATATCCAAAGTTCGCCATGGCGCGCGCGGCCGCCCCAATGTTCAGGGGATTGCGCGTGGAGACGAGGACGACTGCGATTTCGGAAGCGATATTCAGACTTTACACGTACACGTGTCTCGGAAGCAGAAGCCTGGTGTAAAATCAGAACTTTGCGTCCCTCCGGGCCGTTGCATCTGCCCGGGAAAAAGCGTTCCCGAATTCAACCGCCAAGCTATAGTGGAGGAAGTATGGCATCGCCCGTAGAGCAGAAGGTCAAGCAGATCATTGTCGAACAACTCGGCGTCGACGAGAGCCAGGTGGATAACAAGGCATCGTTCGTCGATGATCTCGGCGCCGATTCACTGGATATCGTCGAGCTGGTCATGGCCTTCGAGGAGGCTTTCGAGCTGGAGATTCCCGACGAAGATGCCGAAAAGATCGCGACGGTCGGAGACGCCGTCACATATATCGAGGGCAAGAAAAAGTAGCATTGGCCCCGCGCCCGCGGCGGTTGTGAGAGAACGTGACGCGGCCACTCCTTTGGGCAGGCGCCGCCTGCCTTGCCACGTTTCTTTAACCCGTGCATCGGGCCGCGCTAAAGGAGAACGATTATTTCCCGCAGAGTCGTAATCACCGGCGTTGGCCTTCTGTCTTCAATCGGTGATACCACGGAGCAGACCTGGAAGGCCCTGCTCGAATGCCGCAATGGCATATCGCGCATCGAGTCTTTCGATCCCTCGGCTTTCAACTGTCAGATCGCCGGCGAGATCAAGCACTTCGACCCGTCCCGCTTTATCGAGAAGAAGGAAATCAAGAAGATGGGCCGCTTCATCCAGATGGGCATCGCCGCAACTGTTGACGCGATGTCTGCTTCCGGGCTCAAGATCACTGACGAAAACGCCGAGCGCGTGGGTGTCTACGTCGGCAGCGGCATCGGCGGATTCGAAGTCATCGAGCGCGAATACAAGAACCTGCTCGAGCACGGGCCGCGCCGCATCTCCCCTTTCTTCATCCCGGCGACGATCATCAATCTTGCGTCGGGTTACATCTCGATCCGGCTCGGCGCCAAAGGCCCCAACTCCGCGACAGCCACAGCCTGCACGACCAGCGCACACGCGATCGGCGATTCCTTCAAGATCATCCAGCGTGGAGATGCGGATGCCATGGTCTGCGGCGGCACCGAAGCCTGCATAACGCCCCTCGGTATCGGCGGATTCGCGGCCATGCGCGCTCTCTCGCAGCACAATGGCGACCCTGGGCACGCTTGCCGTCCCTTCGAGCGCGATCGCGATGGCTTCATCGTCGGGGAAGGAGCAGGTGTGCTCGTCCTCGAGGAGCTTGAATTCGCGAAGAAGCGCGGCGCGCACATTCTTGCGGAAATCATCGGATATGGGATGAGCGGAGACGCCCACCACTTCACCGCCCCGCCCGAAGATGGCGAAGGCGCGTATCGCGTCATGCGGAATGCGCTGCGCGATGCGAAGCTGAATCCCGAGCAGGTCGACTACATCAACGCGCACGGCACTTCGACGCCGCTCGGCGATCAGGCCGAAACCATGGCGATGAAGCGCGCGTTCGGCGACCATGCGAAGAAACTGGCCGTCAGCTCGACAAAGTCCATGACCGGCCATCTTCTGGGTGGCGCTGGCGGACTCGAGGCCGGCATCGTCGTTTGCGCCCTGCAGAAGCAGATCGCGCCCCCGACGATTAACTACGAGAATCCCGATCCGGGCTGCGATCTCGATTATGTGCCGAACCAACCGCGTCCCATGAAGATGGATTATGCGCTGAGTAACTCCTTCGGGTTCGGTGGCACCAACGGTGCTCTGATTTTCAAGCGGTTTACCGACTGAGCGTACACCGCCAGGGTCGTCTTGCGCCGCAGGGAAAGGATCTCTCATGAAGATTGTCGTCGCCATTAAGCAGGTGCCGTCACGGGACAGCCAGCTCAAGGTGAACGCGTCCGGAACCTGGATCGAGGATGCCGATCTCACGTGGGAAATCAACGAGCCGGATGCTTACGCGCTCGAAGCCGGCCTCCAACTCCGCGAAAAGCTGACCGGAGAAGTCATCGTGATCTGTGCCGGCCCCGAATCCGCTTCGCAGACGATTCGCGAGGGACTCGCCAAGGGCGCGGACCGGGCCATCCATATCGAAACAGAGAAGGCGGCTGCGACCGATCCTCTCGCGCTCGCCCGGATGATGGCCAAAGCGCTTGAGGAGGAGAAGCCGGACCTCATCCTCACCGGCTTGCAGTCCGACGATCTTGGTTACGGCCAGACGGGCGTCATCCTCGCCGAACTGATGGGACTTCCGCACGCCACCATCATCATGAATATCGAGGCATCGGGTTCCGGCATTAAGGTAAAGCGCGAGCTCGAGGATGGCTGGTTCCAGAATGTCGAAATGCCGCTCCCGGCCTTGCTGACGATCCAGTCCGGCGCGACGAAGCTGCGCTATGCGACCTTGATGGGCATCAAGAAAGCCAAGACGAAGGAAATCAGGAAAGTTCCCGCGGCTATCGGCGCGTCTTCGGTCCGGATCGAGCGCTTGTATTTGCCCGGAAAGACGAAGCAGTCGCAACTCTTCGATGGATCGCCGAAAGAAGCCGCGGCGAAACTCGTCGAGAAGCTGCGGTTCGAAGCGAGGGTCCTGTGAGCGGCATACTGATCGTGGTCGAACAGCGGGATGGGGCTCTCCACAAATCCGCACTGGAAGGCATCGCCGCGGCCCAGCAATTCGGCCGGGAGCTGAATCTGCCTGTCTTCGCGGCTGTTCTCGGGTCCGAGGCCGCTGCGCAACAGTTGGCCGGATACAAACTCGGCAAGGTCCACGCGATCGATCATGAGCTCCTGAAGCAGTACACGCCGGATGGCTACACCGCCGCGCTCAAGCAATTGATTGAAGGCCATCGGCCGAAGTACGTCGCAATGCCGCACACTTATCAGGTGCGCGACTTCGCGCCGAAACTGGCCACGGCGCTCAACCGCGTGCTCGTCAGTGACGTTGTCGCGCATCGTGTGGAGAATGGCGAACTCGTGCTGGTTCGGCAGTTTTTCCAGGGCAAGATCAACGGGGATGTCCGCTTTGAAGGCGAGCCGCCATATTTCGCATCGATCCAGGCCGGAGCCTTCCGTGCCGACAGTGTCGAGGCCGGTACCGCGCCCGTGGAGAAAACCACTCCTGATCTGACGCCGGACCAGATTCGCACGAAGCCTCTGGAACTCTTTCGGGAATCGCAACGAGCCGTCGATCTTGGCGCCGCGCAGATCATTGTTTCCGTTGGACGCGGCATCAAGGAAGCGGAGAATATTCCGATCGTCCAGAAGCTGGCGGAGGCGCTCGGCGGCGAACTCGCCGCATCGCGGCCGATCTGCGACAACGGGTGGCTGCCGATGGAGCGCCAGGTCGGAAGCTCCGGGCAGACCGTCGCGCCGAAGCTTTATTTGGCGGTCGGGATCTCCGGCGCCATCCAGCACCTCGTCGGCATGAAAGGCTCGAAGACTATCGTTGCGATCAACAAAGATCCCGAAGCCCCGATCTTCGAAGTCGCAGATTATGGGATCGTGGGCGATCTGTTCGAAGTCGTGCCGGCGTTGATTGAAGCGCTCGGAAAATAGCCGCTCTCGTGGCGTGGGCAATCATGCCCGATGCCGCCTGAATTTCCAGATGCCCGGGGGAATGTGTCGCTGGCGATCTTCGTCGCCGGCGTTGCTGCCGATGCAAAACAAAGGCCCGCACCGGCGGCAGGACCGCGAGCGCCATACGTTTTCAACGAAACGGTTGAAATTTGAATGGCGCGGGCAATCATGCCCGCAGTGCCCGGCATCCCTTTGAGGGCCTTTAGTGGTGCTGGCACGGCACTCCTGCCAGCGGCGTTGTGGCAGACCACCGTCGACATGATTGTCGACGCTGCGGGCGAGAGCGCCCGCGCCACAGCGAGCCTACTCGCAGCCCTTCACACCCTTCGTCAAACAGATCGACGAACCGGGCGGCGGCGGAATTTTCATCCCTCGCGCTGTCATAAGCGAGATCAGCAGCTTCTCTGCTTCCGGATGCGGTACCGCCGACTGCACTCCCACACGCACAAGCCCGCGCGCCCAATCGAGGGGAATCCATGTCATGCCCTTCATCGCGCCGGCAAACGTATCGCGGCTTCCATTGTCATGCGCCTCCAGGTTCGCGCCATGATCCACAAGCATTTTGATCACTTCCACGCGGCCCTTGTGCGCGGCGCCATGCAGCGCGGTGCGCCCTTCGTCATCCGCCGCATTCACATCGATTCCGAGGTCGAGGCACATCTTCACCGCCTCGGCGCTCTGCTCCGGTGACCATTCAAACGTAATGCCTTCCACCCAGCCAATGCCGGACGCTGTCGCCAGCGCTGTCACGCCATGCGCTGTAGCGATCTTCGGATCCGCGCCATGATCCAGCAGGAGTTTCATGAGCGTCGCGTCACCCGACTGCGCGGCTCGCAGAAACGGCGTCGCGCCTTCTTCGCTCAGCCACTGCATCGTGAAGTTGGTGCGCGTCTCGGTCGTGTCGCCCTTGCACTCCTGCGCCGTGGAAGCTGACCCGCAGATTCGGGCGTTCACCTTCGCGCCCTTTTCGAGCAGCAGTTTGATGTAGTCGAGATGGTCCATGTCCGGCTTGCGGACGGGATAATCTCCGGTCTCGATGTCGCGGTTGTCGGTGGCGAGATAAAGCGGCGTCCAGCCGCCGTTGTTCGCGAGATTGACGTCGGCGCCGTGCGCCAACAGGTACTCGCCGACTTTGTAATGCCGGTTCTGCGTGGCTGTCAGGAGCGCCGTCCAGCCATAGAAAGTCTTCTGATTCACCGCCGCTCCGGCATCGATCAGAATCCGCGCGCAATCGAGGCATCCTTCGCGTGCCGCAAAGACCAGCGGGGTCAGGCCGCCGCCATCCTTCTTGCCGGATTGCCCGTAGAACGACGCAAAATCCTCCGCGCCCACCAGCGGTCCACCCGGGGTCAACTGGATCTTCTTGCCGCTCGAAAACGCTTCGATCAGCTTCTCCTGCTGGACTCTCTCCTGAATCGTCGGCGCAAGATTGAGCGCCGAGTTACGCGTGTCGGGCGCTGACGCGGCATTCACGTCCGCCCCGCGGTCGATCAACAGTTTCACCGCTTCCGGATGTGACTGCTCGGAAGCCCACATGAGCGCGGTCGTGCCCCGCAGGTTCTCCTTCACCGCCGGGTCGGCTTTGTGATCGAGCAGAACATTCAGCGCCTTGAGATTGCCGCTGCGCGCCGACATCATGAGCGGAGTCTCGCCGCGGGGCGAGCGTTCGTTGGCGTCGGCGCCGGCAGCCAGCAGCTTGCCGATCATTTCCGCGCTTCCGCTTTCGGACGCCAGCCAAAGCGCGGTCGCGCCATCGTGATTGGCCAGCTTCACATCCGCGCCCGCCGCGATCAACGCATCCGCCATGGCCAGATCGTTGCGGTAAGCCGCCCACTGAATCGCTGTGGCGCCATCCGCCTGCGCCGCGTTCACGTCGGCTTTTTTCTGCAGGAGGGCGCGAACTGCCGCGTTGTCGCCTTTCATCGCCGCATCAGCGACAGGGCTGGCGGCCGCCACCAAGCCACTCGTCGTCAATAACGCGCCGCCGAGAAGCAGGCCCACGGCGCGAGCCATATTTCTGGAGAGGATCATAATCGCTTTACCCAAACGTTAGAGGCGGAACGCGCAGCGCGGTTCCACCATCCCATTAAGTACGATTATCGCCCCGGTCCGTTCGTCGGGGGATTCGCTGGTCCGGTCGGGCTGGTCGGACCACCGAATGGCGACCCGCCAAACAGCGATCCATTCGGCACGGGCGAGGTATTGGCTGCCGGATTGGCGCCCTGTGTCGGAGTTGCCGTCTGACCCGCCGCGCCGCCGCGGCTGGAGTCTTTCGTGATGTCGTAGACGAACTCCCACTCGTTGTAGCTGGTGCGATCGCGGTAGACCTTGACCCCATCCTGCTCCACCTTGCTCGCCACGCCCGCCATTCCGCCCCCGATCGTCTGACCCGGGGATTGTTGTGGAAGCGGTGTGCCGGTGTTGTTCGCCGCCCCTGGCGACCCGTTGGCCGGCAGCGAATTCCCGAATGGACTGGTCGTCGCCACCTGACCCTGCTGCGCTCCGAGCCCATTCAATCCGCCCGGTCGCGGGCTCGTCAGGATCTGATTGATCAGATTGGCAGCCGAACCGGGAGGCGTGTTGGGCGCCTGGCCTGGAAAGCCGTTCTGAACATTGCCCTGCTGGGTGTTCGGCGCCTGAAATTGGGCATTGGGAAATTGGCCGTTCGGGAACTGCGTGTTGGGGAACGGAGAGCCTGCCGGAAGCTGCCCCACCGGATTCGCCACGGGCTGGCCGGGGGGAAATCCCTGATTCGGAAAAGTCGGATTCGGCGCTCCCTGATTGGGGAAACCCTGATTTTGGAGCCCCTGATTTGGAAAGCCCTGATTGGGAAACCCTGTGCTGGGAAAGCTGGGCTGCGCCTGGTTTGGAAAGGCCTGATTCGGAGTACCCGGAGCCGCAGTCGTTACCCCCATCTGCAGACCGGCGCCCATCTGCAGCGTGCCAATGCTGTTATTGTTCTGGTTCTGGTTGTTCAGGTTTGGGTTGAACTGATTCTGGGCCGGGTTGAACTGGTTCGGGTTCGGCTGGTTCTGAAACACGGGTACTACCCGTCCGTCCGGCGTCACCTGCACAGGGCCATTAATGGCGCCGGGATTATTGTTATTGACCGCACCCGGATTGTTCGGTGCTGGTTGCCCATTCTGGCCTTGTTGCAGCCGCTGCGTATTATTCGGATCGCCTGGGGCGCCTGGCTGATCGCTGGGCCGCTGGCGCGCGGCGATGTTGACGCCGCTCTGCCCGGCTCCTGCGGGAGTGCCTCCCACCTGCTGCAACTGCGTGATCGAGGTATTAGGATCAGCTTCCGGTTTGTTCGCATCCTTCTTCTTCGTATAAAGGAGCGAATCGGTGAACACCCCGCCCGGACCGACATGGATGATGCGCCAGTCGTCTTTGCCCGTCATCGGGTCGACGTACTTGCGCCGCAGGAAGCGCAGGTTCTGCGTGTTCTGCAGCGCGTCGAAATCCGCCGGATAGCGGTTGAACTTCCGGACGTACAGCATGACCGCGCGCGAATACTGCTCCCCGCGATCGATCAGCAGCTGCTCCTTGTCACGCTGGGCTTCGAAGGCGACGCGCGGAAGTTCCATGTAAAGCGTGATCGCGATGATTGCTGCCATCGCATAGATCATCAGCAGCGCGAAACCGGACTCACGAACGTGGCGCTGGCGGTTTCGCCCGGTATCTGGAATTTGCAGAGATGTCGTTTGCATCGCCAGCTTTTTCGCAGAACCAGACCGTCTCATGCCGGCGCATCTTCCGCCAGCGGCAGCGTCTGCGTGCTCTGGAACTGCGTGTCCTCAATCACGATGGAATTCACGCCGATACGCACGATTTTGTAGCGTCCGCGCTTGATGGCGTCATTCTCGGCGCCGATGATGATGTCGTCTCCATCCAGCAGGAAAGCCCTCTTGTGCCCGTCCGCTTTCGACGCCGCGTAGCCATAGTATTTGAAGGTCATCGGCGGCGCGGTGGGTTTGGGCGGAGGCGGAGGCGGTCCCGTGGGGGTGGGCGGGGGTGGCGGAGTCTTGACCGCGATTTTCGGGGTCTTCGGCAAGTCGATCGGCTTCGCGGAAGGCGGAGGCGGCGCGGCCCCGTATTGGAAGATATTCCGCATCGATGCGGGCGCTTCCACGTTCTGCACCTTTGCGAGCAGATCGAGTCGCAGCGTCGGATCGATCGTCGCCGGGTCCGGCTTCTCCTCGCCGGGCGCAAAGCCGACGTGCGGCTTGAATTCTCCGATACCGCTCTTGGTTTCGCGCTTGCGATCAGGCCGTCGTGCCGCGGATGGCAGAGGTGCGGCAGCGGGATCCCCGACGGGAGCAGGAGCCGTCACGCGGGCCGGTGCCGGACCGGACGACGAGGAATCCGCAAACACGTTGAAATACAGGACGAGGGCGCCGACCACCAGCAGCCCGGCCAGGATCGCGACCTTCTTCGGCTCGGCGCCCAGCTTCAAAGCGCACCGCCCGTGTCGTCTTTGATGAAAACGTTCATCTTCAGATTGACGTTCAGAATATCGCCCTTCGGCTGCGGCGCCACCTGCATGCTTTCGATGATCAGGAAGCGCGGCGAGCGATCCAGCAGGTTGACGAACTTCACCAGTTGCGGGAATGTGCCCTCGAAGTTCACCGACACACTCATCATCGAAAGATCGTCGCTGCCTTCGATCGGATCGAGCGGCGAGATCTGGCCTTCCTGCTGCTTCATGCCCGCCGAGGCCGCGATGCCGCGGATTTCCTCGAGGATTGTCGAGTACGTATGCCGCCGCGTCGTGAAGTAGCTCGCCAGAAACGTCTCGCCCTCGGACTTGCCTTTGCCGATATTCCCGGCGAGCATGCGGCTGCGCGCGAGGCGGGCCTGATCGGCATGCAGTTGGTTGTTGGCGGCGTTCAACGCCGCGCTTAACGCTTCCGGCGACGATCCGAAGATATTGAACGCGAAGCTGGCCGCCACCAGATTCGCTGCGAGCAAAATGCCGAGCCCGATTCGCACCAGCACGCGCGGTTCTTTCCATGAAGCTGCGCCGGGCCAGCCGGCCCCGTTCGAAAATGAGGCGCTCAGATTAAAGTTTCTGGCCATAATTCACCGAAAGCTGATAACGCCAGAAAGGATTGGTTTGCGAAGGCGGCACGTAGCCGCCGACCGCCGTGGACCCGAATACATCCGAGCCTTCGAGTTTGGCCATGAATTGAATGACCGGAGGTTGCGACTCGGCAGCGACCTGCATGTCGAGAAAAAGGCCGCCCTTCGCATTAACCGTCGGACGGATCGACAAAATCCGCACGTCAGGGGGGCACACACTATCGAGGTCGGAGAAAATCTTCGTCCAACTGATCGCCTTGCGCTGAATCAGCGTGTTCAGAAATATGCTGCGATCGAGGACAACTTCATTTCCGGGTTGCCGCATGCCCGCATCCAGCTTGGCCTGCTCGCTGCGCACAGAGGACAACTGGCGATTGACCCGCGCCAGCATTGTCGCCGTATCGCGCGTCTGCTCGCGTTCTGTGAACGCCAGCGAGACAAGCAACGCCAGCGTCCCGGCGAGAAGCACCGCAACTGTCGCGGACCCCACCAGCACCGCGCGATCGCGGCGGAACGGTTCGCGCGCCAGATTAACGGGAATTCTCATGCCGCTGCCTTCCCTGGCCGGGATTTGGGCATCGCCGGCGCCGCCAGTGAGGCGAGGTAACCCGCGAGGCCGGGCCAGGCATGTGGAAGCGCCTCCGCCTCGATCTCCAGCTCGACCGATAATCGTACCGCCGATGAGTGCGCATCCTCTCCAAATCCGGCGATGAACAGCTTCTGTGGACGAGCCCCGGTCTGGTCCTCGATGTAAGCCAGAGTCGGGTAGAGCACTCCGGCAATCTCTTCGAGCGTGTCGTCTTCCTCGCCGATCTCGAGTGTGCGTGCAACCGTTACGACCCCGTTCGTCAGCGCGAGCACTGTGAGCGATCCGGGACTCAGCCGCGCCAGCATGATGGACCCCATCACCGGCAACAGATCGACTGCGGCGAGCGAGGAGACGGTCACCAGCCCGGGATGCAGGCCGGCGGCCCGGAATGGCGCTTCGTAATGCGCGACGATCTCGGCGGGCGCGACGGTCACGACCACTTTCTTGTTTGCGCCCGAGCTGTCTTGCACGAAGTATGACAACGCCGCATCATCCACATCGAACGGCACGCTCTTCTTCAATCGGAAACTGACCAGCGGCCGCAGCTCTTCTTCCTTTTCCGGGATTGTCTCGAAATCCAGCACGGCGATGCGCACGCAGTTGTCCGGCAGGATCACGGCCACACCGCGCTTGCCGCGCCCGGTGCCAGCCGGCGTTAGTCCACGGATCGTCTCCGCGAGCGCCGCCGGATCCAGAACATTCTCCTTCACGGGTGACGGCACGATCGCGCCAGCTTTCAATAACGCCTGCTGCATTGTGGCCGGGGGACGAGTTCGAGAGACGGCGACGCCATCAGCCGCGATCTCGAAGGCAAACTCCGGCGGCGGGTCGCGCAACAAATTCAAAACGCCGTGGCCAAATCCGCTCATTCGATGAACGTCACCTTGTTGATCTCTTTCAGCGTGGTAATGCCGCGCCGCACCTTCTCCACCGCCGATTCCCGCAGGAAAGTCATCCCTTCCTCCCGGGCAAGACGTTTGATCTCCGACGTCGGCCGCCGGTCGAGAATCAGCTCCCGGATCTTGTCGCTCAGGTCGAGCAGCTCGTGAATCGCGGTGCGTCCCCGAAACCCGGTGCCGCCGCACTCGAAGCAGCCCGCGCCTTCCATCAACTCCAGATCGCGCCACTCGTTGGGGTCGAGCCCGCTCTCGACAAACATGTGCTCGGGATATTGCACCGGCTTCCGGCAGTGCTCGCAGTTGATGCGCACCAATCTCTGCGCGAGGATGCAGTTCAGCGCCGACACGAAGTTGTAGGCCTCAACGCCGATATTAAGGAAGCGCCCAAGCACGTCGACGACATTGTTCGCGTGGACTGTCGTGAATACAAGGTGCCCGGTCAGCGCCGAGTTGATTGCGATCTGCGCCGTCTCCTGATCGCGAATCTCCCCCACCATGATCTTGTCCGGATCGTGACGCAGGATCGACCGCAGCCCGCGCGCGAACGTGAGCCCCTTCTTCTCGTTGACCGGAATCTGCGTGATGCCTTTGAGCTGATATTCGACGGGATCTTCGATCGTGATGATCTTGTCCTCGTCGTTCTTGATCTCGCTCAGCGCGGCATAGAGCGTGGTCGTCTTGCCGGACCCGGTCGGACCCGTGACCAGCACCATCCCGTAAGGCTCGGCGATGTAGCGCCGGAATTTCGTGAGATCGCTCTCGCTGAACCCGACCACATCGAGCGAGAGTTTGGCGAACTTCTCGCTCATCGATTCCTTGTCGAGCACGCGGAGCACGGCGTCTTCGCCGTAGATTGTCGGCATGATCGACACGCGAAAGTCGATGAGGCGCGACTTGTAACGCACGCGGAAGCGGCCGTCCTGCGGGACGCGCCGCTCGGCGATGTCGAGCTCGCTCATGACCTTGATGCGCGAAATGATGGTCGTGTGCCAGTCCTTCGCGATCGGCGGCATCGCGTAGTGCAGCACGCCATCGATCCGGTACTTGATCACGACTTCCTGGTCGCGCGACTCGATATGGATATCCGACGCCCTCCGCTCGAGCGCATTGAAGATCGTCGTGTCGACCAGCTTGATGACCGGGGCGATGTCGCTGTCGACCGCAGCAAGGCGATCGATGGAGAGCGTCTCATCCGGATTGTCCTCATCGCCCACGACGTCGAGAGCGAAGCCCTCGGTGACTTCCTCGAGGACGCGCTGTGACTGCTCGGTCTTCTTCAGCAGGTCCGCGATCTGCGAAGCCGTCGCCACCTTGACCCGCAGCTTTTTATGCAGCAGCAGCCGAAGCTCATCAATCGTGGTGAGATTACGCGGATCGGCGAGTGCGATATCGAGTGTCCCGTTCTGCGCCTTCAACGGCACGAAATTGTAGCGGAACATCAGGTCGACGGGAATCGACCGGAAGAGGTCATGCTCGATGGCGGCATCGCGCAAATCCACGAACTCGCAGCGGTAGCGGCTGGCGACCGCCTGAGCATCGGCGATCTCGGTTGTAGCCGAGGCCCCGAAGGAAGGCAGCGGTGGGTTGGATCTGCTGGGAGAGGCGGTCATAAGGCACACTGCTCCAATCGTTTCGCGCCGCGGGCTCTCACAGTTGTTTTGACGTGCGGATCGGCGCGAGCGTTTAGGGGATGTTTTGAGCACGCCTGAGCCGCCGAGTATTGTTTTTCATTACCTTGCGGAATTCAACCCGGCCTGATGTTGGATACAATGGCATCAGATTGTGGTTCGACCCACGATCCGCACCCATAATGAGCGCTCATCTGATTATCGACAAGGCCGGGCGAGTAGTGATTCCCAAGTCTTTGCGGGACGAACTGCGCCTTAAACCCGGCGACTCGCTTGAGCTGGAGACCCTTGGCGACAGAATCACCTTACGTCCTCTTCGGGGCACAGGCCCGCTGCGGAAAAAACAAGGTGTTTGGGTATTTTCCGCTGGGCAGGGGCTTTCAGCCGACGTAACGGACGGGGTTTTGGGGCGAGTCCGGGAGGAACGAGACGCATCGAATCTGGGCCAATCGGAGTGAACGCATTCTTCGACACCTCGGTGCTCGTCGCCGTGTTCTACGGCGATCATATTCATCATGAGTCGAGCTTCAATCTTTTCGTCCAGTTCGACCCGGCGGCCGCGTGTTGCGCGGCTCATACGCTGGCCGAAGTCTATGCGGCGCTCACCCGCATGCCCGGCAGACATCGCATCGCGGGGGAACAGGCAATGCTTTTCCTCGACAGCATTCGCGAACGCCTCGCTATCGTTGCGCTGAGCGGCGACGAGTACGTGGACGCGCTCCAGACTTGCGCGTCGCGCGGAATCGTGGGCGGCGGAGTTTACGATGCGCTGCTCGCCCGGTGCGCGCTGAAAGCCGGGGCATCTTCGATTTACACCTGGAACACCCGGCATTACGCGCTTTGTGGCCCCGAGATTACGCAACGTCTGCGAACCCCGTGAGGTATGCAAACCGCGAGGCATGCAAATTAGAGATATGAAAACCGCGGTCTGCGCCGGTCTCTTCTTCGCCTCTCTCACAATGTCCCAGACCGGATCGCTGCCACTCCAGGACACTCAGACCCTTCGCCTTTGGCCCGGAAACGCGCCCGGAGCCCTCGGCAACGCGGATGCCGATATCCCGAAACTAACCGTGTATCTGCCTCGCAACACGCCTGCCGGCATGACCGCCGTCGTAATCATGCCGGGTGGAGGCTACCAGAACCTTGCATCCAATCACGAAGGGCGGCAGGTTGCGAATTATCTGAACTCCGCCGGAATTGCCGCGTTCGTCCTGCAATACAGGCTTGGCCCGCGATACCACCATCCGGTCGAGATCGAAGACGCGCAACGCGCCATCCGGACCATCCGCGCGCATGCCACGGATTGGCACATTGCCGCCGATCGCATCGGGGTCCTCGGTTTCTCGGCGGGCGGGCACCTGGCTGCGACCGCTTCGACCCGCTTCGATTCCGGTAATCCGCAGGCAGCCGATCCGATCGACCGCGCGGGCTGCCGCCCCGATTTTGCCATCCTCGGTTATCCCGTCATTTCACTAACCGAGCCGTGGACCCATCAGGGCTCAAAAACCAATCTCCTCGGCGCCAATCCGTCACCTGAACTCGCGAAGAGTCTCTCGGCGGATCAGGCCGTCACGGCGAACACTCCCCCGGCATTCCTCTTCCTTACCAACGCGGACAAGACTGTTCCCGCGGAGAACAGTGTCTATTACTACCTCGCCCTGCGCAAAGCGGGAGTTCCCGCCGAGATGCACATTTTTGAGAATGGCCCGCACGGTGTCGGACTCGCGCTCGACGACCCCGCGCTCAGCGAGTGGCCAAAGCTGATGTTGAACTGGCTGCGAGCGAACCGGTTCATCGGGAAATGAGCTGGGCGTATTACCCTTCGTAAACGGTTTTGCCGCCGACGACCGTGCGGACGATCTTTACATCCTTGATGCGATCGACCGGCATGGAAGAAAGGTCTTCCGCCAGCACGACATAATCCGCCAATTTGCCCGCCGTGATGGAACCCTTCGTGTCTTCTTCGTGCGAATTGTACGCACCGTTCCAAATGTTGACGCGGAGCGCTTCCGCCAGAGAAATCTTCTGGTTCGCTCCCCAAGTCTTGCCGTCCCACCCGGTGCGCGTCACCATACCCTGAATCGCCATGCGCGGATCGAATGGCCCGGGCGGGAAATCCGACCCAGCCGCTACGCGAATTCCCGCGTCGAGCAGCGTCCGGAATGCCATCGCGCGCTTCATGAGGTCTTCGCCGTAGAACTTGAACTTGTCGGAGTTGTAATACGCGTATGTCGTGAAAAGCGCCGGCACGGCATTGAGGGCCTTGATCCTCCGAACCAGATCGTCGTTAATGAGCGTGCAGTGCGTGATCTTGGGGCGGGCATCGGCGCGTGGAAAAAGCTTTTGCGCGCGTTCGCAGGCCGTGAGGTACATCCCGATCGCAACATCGCCATTGGCATGGCAATTCACCTGAATCCCCCCGCGATGGACCTTCTCGACCCACGCGTTCAGGTCATCCTGCGTTGTCGTGACATTGCCTTTGTAGGCCGTGCCGGGATAATTCACGCTCAGAGCCATGGTTCGTTCCGAGAATGACCCATCGACCGTGTGCTCGCTGGTTGCGCCGAAACGAATCCACTCGTCGCCGAATCCGGACTCGATGCCCGCCGCGAGCAGAGCATCGAGTTCTTTGCCCGAAGCCTCATAGCTGATACGGTGCTTGAGGTCGCCGGCGGCACGCACTTTCTGCATGGCGGCGAGACTCCCGCCTTCGTGGTGCACCGTGGTCACGCCATAGCGTGCAAACATTTTTGAGATGTGCGCCACCCCCGCGGCTTCACGATCGAGGCTGCCGTTTTCCGCGCCGTTCTCACGCCGGCCCGCGCGGCGAAAGACATTGTTGGCGGTATCCGTGACCCGTCCGTTGAGCGCCCCGCTCGAATCCCTGTCGAAAGTGCCTCCAGCCGGATTCGGGGTGTTTCGATTAACGTCGGCCATCTCGAACGCCTTCGAATTGTAGTAGGACGTGTGACCCCCGCGATGATGCACAGCCACCGGGTGGTCCTTCGAGACCTGATCGAGATCGCGGAGTGTAAGCTGCCGGCCATCCTTTACTTTGGTGTCGTCGAAGAAGTAGCCTTCCACCCACGTACCGGCCGGAGTCTTCGCGGCCCGCGCGCGGAGCTTTTGGACGATGCTGTCGATGGTGACGAACTCCACTTCGAAGGGATTGCCCACCAGCACTTCATAGAGCAATGTCTGGCCGGGTGCATGGTTGTGGGTGTCGATGAAGCCAGGCACAATCCCCGCGCCCTGCGCGTTCCACGACATCGTGCCCGGCCGCTGAAGATTGCGGATGTCAGCGTTCGATCCGACAGCGATAAAGCGACCGCTCCTGACAGCGAAGGCTTCGGCGCGCGGCTGGCGGGGATCGACAGTGGTCACCCGGGCGTTCAAGACGATCAGATCAGGACCCGATTGCTGTCCCTGCAGAGCCGCCGGAACGAGCGCGAGCAATTCACGGCGACTGGGGCGGAAGGCCATCTTTTAAGACTCCTTTGAAGCAGCATCCAGTCTGTCACGGTTTAAACGCTCCGCGGATTCCATCGTCATATCTTTATATCTTCGGGAACGATGCACCATACAAGTGCCATCCCGGTTTTGGCGCTCATATTGGCCGCGCCGGTTATCGCGCAGGAGTTCGACGCGGCATCGGTGCGACTGAACAAATCGGGTGCTTACGAAAGCGCGATCCGCCGTGAGGGCGGCCAGGTCATCTTCGACAATGTCCCGTTACGCGAGATCGTCTGCTGGGCATACGGAATCAGCGCCGATCGGGAATACGGGTTGTCCGGCCCAGGGTGGCTGGCGGCGGATCATTACGATATTGCCGCCAGCGTCTCACCGGCTGTTCCCCGCGAGCAAATCCTGAAGATGATGCAGAGATTGCTGCGGGACCGCTTTGGAATGGCGGTGCGTCGGGAGAACAAGGAGGCGCGAGTCTATGCGCTTTCTGTCGTCCGTGGTGGTCCGAAGCTCCGGCCGCCCTCCCGAACCGACGGCAACTTCACCTATCGTCCCGGTCATATCCTGGCCGAGGGCCTGTCGATGGCAGCTCTCGCGGACCGTCTCTCGGGCCCCGTCTTCAAGCTTGGCGTCCCCGTCCTGAACCGGACCGGGCTCGCCGGCGCGTTCGACTTCACGATTGACTGGACTCCTGACGAAACCCTTGCGGAGCGCGGGCCCGGTCCGTCGCTCTTTACGGCACTGCAGGAACAACTCGGCCTGAAACTCCAGGCATCGAAGGCTCAGGTGGAAGTGCTGATCATCGATCGCATCGAGCGAACCGCAAAACCGAATTGATCGCCCCGGCCGTTACGCTTCCGATTCCCAGCCTTTGACCTTCCGCCCCGTCACCTGCTCCAGGCTCTTCGGCTGCTTCACGCGATACGGCATCCCGTGATGTTTGTCGATTTCATCGCGATAGCTCATCAGCGGACCCGGATAACCGATCAACTGCCACCCGATCAATCCCGCGTTCCCACCGTGCAAGGGATCCGAGAACATCCCCTCGATCGTGTGCGTGCGCAGCATGCGGAAGAAGATCGACTTCTCGATCGCGCGCAACCGCTTGTCCTGCTCTTCCGGCGCGACCGTCGCAAATTCCGCGCCCAGCTTCGGGATACCGGCACGGTAAACCTGCTGTGGATTCTCCTTTGCCTGATAGCCGTGCTCGGCGATCGATTCCACCCAGGGACCTTTCGTATATCGATATTTATCCCGCCCCCAGGGCCCCGCGAGCTGCCGGTCGATGTAGACGATCACGTTCGCCTCCGTCGCCCCAGGCCCAGACTCGTCGCTCGGAAAAATTCGCGCGCATGCCGCCTGTACGACGCGCGCTTCGGCTTCCGTCAAATAGAGCAGCGGGATCTTGATCTGCCCCCTGGCTTGTCCGGTTTGTTGCGCCGCGAGCCGCACCGGCTCGCCCGCGAGCGTGTAAACCAGCAGGCCGCCAAGGCTCTGCACCGGCACTGTCAAAAACTCCCGCCGCGTATTCGCTTTAATCGCTTCACTCACGCGAGTGCTCCTTCATGCTTCAGGTATCGGTCGATCAGCGCGTCAGCCGCCCGATACGTCATCGCGATGATCGTCAGCGTCGGATTGCCCGATCCGCTTTGCGGGAACGTCGATCCGCCGGTCATCCAAAGATTCGGCATCTGCCAGTGCTGCATCCACGGATTCAGCACACTGGTCTCGCGGGAGGAGCCGATGATCGTACCGCCCTGGACGTGGGTGCTCTGGTAGAACGTCACGGAGTAGCGCGCGCCAACTCCGCGCGTTTCGCCGACCGTCGCTCCCATGGCCCGCGCGATCTGCGAGCCGACGCGGATCGCCATGTCGGTCTGTGCCCGCTCATGGTCGGTCCAGTCCAGCGTCAAGCGGATCAGAGGATCACCAAACTTGTCGGTATAGGTCGGGTCGAGATCCAGATAATTCTGGCGGTATGGAAAATGCCCGCCCTCGAACGCGACCGCCGACGATTTGTCGTACCACTTCAATGCGGCCTTCTTCCACTCCGCGCCCCATTCGGCTTCAACTTCACCCGGCGGTGTCCTTCCAAACGCTGCCAGCGGACCCTCCCCCGTGCTCGTCACCCGCATTGTTCCACCGCGCAGTAAACTCTTGGCGGGGTCGAACGCGTTATCCGCGTCGAAATCGTCGATCCCGAAGCCCAGCCCGCCGGAGCCCATGAAGTTGTTGAGAGGCTTGTCGAGGAAGAAGCGCGTATTGGCGCTGACCTGATGAGTAAGGTTGCGCCCGACTGTTCCCTTGCCGGTTGCCGGGTCGTACATTTCGCCGATCCTCGACATCATCAGGAGCCGGTTGTTGTTGAGCGTCCATGAGCCGAGGATCACGATACGCGCCGGCTGCTCGGTTTCCTCGCCGGTCGTGTCGAGGTACATCAGCCCTTCAGCCCGTCCGTCGCGATGCAGAACGCGCCGCACCTGGCAGCCGTTGCGCAGCGTGAATGTCTTGCGGTTCGCGAGCAGCGGCATCAAGGTGTTGGTCGGCTGCGATTTCGCGCCGATCATGCACCCGAAGCGCGTGCAGTATCCGCAGTACGCGCAGCCGGCGCGCGTCACGCCGTCCGGATTCCTGTACGTCTGGCTCGCCGTCGCCGTCGGCGCGGGATAAGGATGATAGCCGAGATCGAGCGCGGCCTTCTGGAACAGCGCCGTCACATATGTCGACTTGTGTGGGGGCAGGGGATACTCGTGTTCGCGCCGCCCCTCGAACGGATTCCCGCCCGGCACCTTCACGCCCTTCAGATTCCCTGCCTTCCCGCAGACGCCCATTAACTGCTCGGCCTTCCAGTAATAAGGTTCGAGCTCCTCGTAAGTCACGCCCCAATCCTGGGCCGCAATGTTGGCCGGGAGGTTCGCTTCGCCGTGCTTCTCGCGCATATGCGAGCCGAGCCGGAAGACCTCCGGCGAAAATCGGAACGACAATGCGCCCCAATGCTCGCCGGCGCCTCCTGTGCCTGTGCCGGGCTGGAAGGATCCATACTGGCGCACCGGGGCCGCCGTCGCTCTCGATGAATGCCGGTGCGTGAGCGTCTCATCCGCGAGGTTCTGCATCATGCGCAGCTTCACGATGTAGTCGAGTTCGTCCATGCCGGTCGCGTAGTCAGCGGTCTTGCGTGCCGGGCCGCGTTCGAGGACGACGACGGAGAGCGGCGTACGCTCGGTGATCTCTTTGGCGAGAAGCAGGCCGGTCCAGCCGCCGCCCGCGATGACGACGTCGACAGGTTTAAGGCGCTTCATACTGCCAACGATCTTACTGCAGCATCGTGGCGCGGGCACTCGTGCCTGCCGCGTCGGCACTCGTGCCGACGCTTTGCAACCGTGATATAAGTCAATGAAAATGAGTAAGCCCACCGCCCTTGTTCTGACACTTTGCGTTCTTCCGGCCTTCGGACAAACCCCCGCTCCAGCGACGGCCAACCCGCTCTCGACCTGGCTGCGCGGCGTCTATACAAACAACAAGAACAACATCCTGCGCTCTGCCGAAAAGATGCCCGAAGAGTTCTTCAATTTGCGTCCGGGCACACAAGAGGAGGTCCGCACCTTTGGCCAGCAGGTCGGCCATGCCGCCAGATTCAACTATCTTTGGTGCTCGCAGGCGAAGGGCGAGAAGAATCCCAGCGCCGGCGTGGATCTGGAGAAGCTCACATCGAAGGCGGAGTTCATCAAAGCCGCCACTGATGCCTTCGCCTACTGTGATGTGGTTTATAACGCGCTCACCGACGCATCCGGAACCGAACTCGTTGACCTCACGCAGGAGGGCGGACGCCAGACCCGCAATCTCCGGATGGCGCTGCTCATCATGAACTACGGCCACAACAACGAAATCTACGGCAGCATGGTGACTTCCATGCGTATGAAGAACATTGTGCCGCCAGCGTCCGAGCCTCGTCCTGGCCGCGGACGCTAAGGACTGACCGGAATCGAAACGCCGCCCTGGCTTTGCGCGCCTGATATCGACCCAATCACGACAGCGTCCCCATTCACACCTCGCGGAATGGCTACATTGATCTGATACAGGCCTGGCTCGACGAGTCCCGCATACTGCACATCCGCATCCGTGCCGCCAATGGAAATTTGCACCGGGTTCGCGGTTGGCTGCGGGGCGGTCACCAGCTGACCGGTCGGGACGACGGGATTGGTCGGCCCGAACCCCGTTCCATAAAGAAGAATTATCTCGCCAGCTCTCGCAGGATGTGCCGCGTCGATCAGGGTGTAATCGGCATGTTCCGCCACCACCGTCTTCCCGTCCGTCGTGAAGAAGGCCGGAGCCACCGCCTGCTCCTGTGCCGTAAAGGTGTTGCTCGGCTGGCCCGCCGTGGTGACCTGAATTGAGACGCTCCCGGTTGTCGCTTCGTCAGGCGCAAGCACGTTGACCTGGCTCGGGCTGACAAACGCCACGTATGCGGGCTTTCCATCGATCGTGACCGATACACCCTGCAGCGAAACCGGGAGTTGTCCATTCACGAAATCGGCTGCCTGCCACGCGTAGGTCGTGGTTGCAAGGTTTGTCCCGAAGATCGATATCCAGGTTGCCGGCGCGAACCCTGTCCGGAAGCTCGCGGCATTTGTGACGCCGGTGATCGTGCCGCCGCCCGTCTGCGCTCCCTGCACCGTCAGCTTCACCGGCACCGTAACTGCACTGGCGCCGGCCGCGCTGATCTGAATGCTGCCCGTATAAGCCCCGGCGCTCAGTGCTGCAGCGTCGATCGAAACCGAAATCGTCGAAGGCGCCGTTCCCGAAGTGGCGGAAATCTTGAGCCACGAATCGCTCGCCGTAGCGGTCCATGCGAGCGAGCCGCCGCCGGAATTCGAGATCTGAATGGACTGCGGGTCCGGCGCGCTCCCGTTCGTCGCGGTGAATTGCAGAGACGATGGATTGGGCGAGATCACCGGAGAGCCGGTGGAAGCCACCATGATGTTCGTCGCATCAGTGCCGGTGTTTCCCTGTACGGCGATCGTGATCAACCCCGACAGCCCGGCGGGCCACGCGGCGGTAATCGACGTGTTGCTCCATGACGATACCGCCAGCGTCTGGCCGCTTGTTGAGCCCGCGGGCGTAGCCACCACCTTACAGCCGTTGCACTGCGCGCCAAGGGTTGCGCCCGTGATCGTGATCGTCGACGCCGGCGCGACGATTTTCGCGGCCCCGCTCGCCAGCGGCCCGACCGAAATGATGGTGGCCTCCATCTTGCAGCGTGCCGCCGCGAAGTAGCCGGCGGCTTCCGTCACGCTCCCGCAGTCGACCGTCCCGAGTGAGCGGCTCGAAACTTTGAAATTGCCCGTTCCCAGCGTGAAATCGTTGTAGAAGATCGTGCCCACGGCGCCGCCATTCAACAGCGTCACGGTTCCCCACGACACCTGCGAAATATCGTTCACATACGCCCCCGCGCTGTTCAGCAGGCTGAAGAAAGTGCCGCCGTTCGTGGCGAGGTAGATGTCGTTCGCCGGCGTGGTTCCGATCGAAGACCAATCCGAAGTCCCTGCCAGAAACGAACGAACGATCTGGCTCGTCGGATGAGACTCCGACGTGATGTTCGCGATGCCGGGCGCGTTGCAGTTCAACGGCTGCAAGCTCGTATTCGTGAACGCGCCCGGATCGACGTGGCAATAAGGAACGATGCGCGTGACCGACGGGTTCTGCGCAACAAAGCTCAACGAGGCGCTGGTCAGGGAAACAACGCCGTCACCTGCGTTGGCAAGCGACGATGACGTGAGCCCATTGGTATAAGTTCCGGCATTCCCGATTATCGCGATCGCGTCAACGCCGCGAAGATCGTCGATGCGCTGGTTCCACGTCGCGAGATTCCACAGAAAAGAGCTGCCCGGCACCAGTTCCGTGCTTTGCGTTCCGGCGGTAAGGATAGTCGAGAAGTTCGCCGCCATGTACGAGCCGAAGTTGGGCGTCGCGATCAGGATCAGTTTGCGGACGAGCGTGCTGGCGGGAGGATTCAGCGACTGGTCCGGCTGCAATCCGGCGAGGTAAGCACGCGCGATAAGGCCCCCCATGCTGAACGCGACCAGATCGACCTGCTGCACCGGGGTGCCGTCGTCGTATTTAATCGTCGCGAGAAATTTCGCGAGATCGGCAGCGAGCACTTCAATCGGCTGGTTGGGGTCTTCCTTGCAGTTATCGAAGAAGTAGACCGCGGGGACGCCATCGGCCTTCAGGTACTGCTCGAGATTGCCAAAGGTATCGCCAGAGCTTGCGGACACCGGGCAGGAGTTGACAAATCCTGTTTCCCACCCATTCAGAAGCACGACCGGGGGACGTGTCGCGTTGACCGGCACGGTGACTTGCGGGTTTACGACGACATCGACTGTCGTCTGCTGGCTGGCCGCGTCTTTCGCCGATACCGTGACGGCATATTCGCCACGCGCGGTGCCCAGCGGCGCGGATAGCATCAGCGCGGTGCCCGCGCGGTTGCGCCCGACGGTGAAGCCGGATGTCGCAGTAACAGTGGAAGCTCCGGCGAGGATTGGCGCCGTAAGCGGGACCGATTCGCCCGGCTTCAACTCGTACCGCGATTGGCCAAAGGCAGGCAGAGTCAGGCACAATATGCTTACGCACACCCCTCCGACCGCGTCCGGAATCCGCAAACAGGTATGACGCCGCCGCGGTCCCAATCGCGCACCTTCCGCGTGACTTTCCACACCCGCCGTGTGTTGAGACAGAACCGCAGGTGACAGAAAACGATCGTCCGCGCCGCAGCCCTTCAGCGGTTGGGCCCGAGTTCGTGGATCGCCCTTGATAATTTCTGGCATATCTCCGCGCCCGCGTGCGCCGGATCGTGCCCCGGGTTGTAGGTGATCGTGTTGATGCCCGCAAGCTGGGAAGGCAGCTTCATGTCCTCGGCACGCGGCTCGATCAGGAAGGTGCGGTGGCGGCCGAGGCGCCCCATGAAGAAACCAAGCTCGAATATCACCGCGTCCCGCGAGGCCGCTTTCTCGTGCGGATCCACGATCGCGATAGCGACATCGGACTTGTCGAGCACCTCCTCCAGCCGGTCAACCGCGTAGCCTCCGGCGCCGAACGCGCCCTCGGTCCAGACCCTGGCGTGGAAGTGTTCGCTCTCACATGCGGACATCACGGCGCGTCCCAGCGCACTGCCTGTTGCGGACGTCACGATGAACACGCGCGTTCCGTCTCCGCCCGTCGTCGCGGCAGCGTTACGCTGCTCCAGCCGGTGCGCCAGTTCGAGCGCCAAAAAGCGCCAGACCTGCGGGAAGCGGTTACCCAGCTCGTTGATCTGAGGGTTCGTCAGGCGCACAACCGTGGAATCCTCATGGGCCACCACACTCGCGGCGCGCCGCTGCAAAGGGAGCAGAGCGGCCATCTCGCCGATGTGGTCGGTTGCGATTCGGCGTGCGATCGTCCTGCCGTTGACGACGATATGAAATGAGCCCGCGACAATAAAGTAGACCTCGTCGTCCTCTCCACCCTGGTGAACGAGGGCAGTTTTCGCGGGCACTTCCATTGTTTCGCCCGTGTGAGCGATGGCGTCGGCCAGCTCGGAATTGCCGGCCACGATCTTCTGCTTCCTGAGAGCTTCTCCGATGGCGGCTTTTGACCCGAAGCGACCCGGCATTATGCGTTCCTCCGTTACTCTGGCTTCAGTTTACTGTTTACCGATACCCTGAGGACATGGCAACTCTCGGTTTAATCGAATACGATGCCGCGCCGCCGGAGGTCCGCGCGGTCTATGACGACATCATGACCACGCGCAAGACCGACTGGATCAATAATTTCTGGAAGGCGATCGCTCACGACCCCCCAACTCTGAAGCGCACCTGGGCAAGCATCAAAGAAATCATGAAGCCTGGCGCGCTCGATCCGCTCACCAAGGAGATGATTTACGTCGCGGTGAGCGCGAGCAACCAGTGCGGTTACTGCATAGCGTCTCACACCGCGGCGGCGAAAAAGGCCGGGATGACGGATGAGATGTTCGCGGAACTGATGGCGGTCGTCGGGATGGCGAACGAGAGTAACCGTCTGGCGAGCGGCTATCAGGTGGAGATCGACGAAAAGTTTCTGACCGGCCGGTAGGACTACCGCGGTTTCAAACGTCAAGGAGCGGGATATCGCGATCGAGGCGGCGGATGTCTCGAGGATCGCTGGTCACAATCGTCTGCCCGGTACGTCGTGCGCATACGACGACGTGAGCGTCGACGATGTTCGATGTTTGGGTGTGCGCCAATAGCAAACCCACTGCTGTCGCATCGCGTTTGTCCAATGGCGCCATGTCCGTTGACGCATCGCGAATCAGCCGGCTCAGGCGCGCCTGTTTTGCAGGTTGACGAATGGCTTGCGCCAGCGCCGTGGTCGGAATGGTAACGCGCAAGCCAGGTTCTATGCTGCGCGCGAGCAGCGCGATGACCTCACGATTGTCGCGGTCGACCGCGATCAGGCCACCCGCGTCGAACGTGATGCCGGTCACGCTGCCTTCCCTTTGCGCGTGCGACGCCCGAGTACAGAGTCCGCCCAGGCTCGCTCCTTTTTCGTCAGCGGTCCGCCCGTTTGTTCGAGTGCTTCCTGAAGCATCTCCCGCCATCCCGCCGCGTCGAGAAGTGCGACACCCACCGCGTGCTGCACGAAACCCGACACGCTGCCCGTCCGGCGGGCGGCTACGAGGGCGCGGATTTCCTCTAACTGCTCGTTCGGAAGCGTAATGGTGATCTTAGAGGTCGCTATACCGGAAACCATACCACCGCTTAGCCTCCGCCCCGGCCGTTAAAATTGAACCTTGGAGAATCGTGAATTCGCGCGGATCCTCTCCGAGACCGCCGACCTGATGGAGATCGCCGGCGAGGACTTCCGCCGGCATCGTGCCTATCGCACGGCCGCGTCCTCGATCGAGAGCTGGCCGGAGCGCATCGCCGACATCCTCGCCGACCCGAGCCGGAGCGTCACCGATATTTCCGGTATCGGCGACAAGCTTGCCGTCGCGCTCGCACAGATCAACGCATCCGGCAGTTTCGACAAGCGCGACGCGTTGATCGAGAAGTTCGGGCCGGCCGCCATCGAGTTCCTCAAGATTCAGGGACTCGGTCCGAAGAGCATCGCGCTCTTGATCCAGCATTTCCACCTCACCACGATGGAGCAGCTCGAACAGCTCTGCCGCGAGCAGAAGCTGCGCGACCTGCCGCGCATGGGCGCGAAGCTGGAAGAAAAGGTGCTGCGAAGCATCGAGCAGCACAAACTGCGCACCGGCCGCTTCCTGCTGAGCTTCGCGGACAAGACCGCGGGTGAGCTGGCGGCGTGGCTTTCCGATCTCGATGGCATCGACGCCATCACCCCCGCCGGCAGCCTGCGCCGTGGGCGGGAGACGATCGGCGATCTCGATCTGCTGGTGACCGGGCCGAATGCTGCCGCCGCATTGGACCGGGTGGCGGTGCATCCCCGCGTGCAGGAAGTGCTGGGGCGCGGGCCGAACAAGACCAGTGTGAAGATCGGGCGCGAAGGCCTGCAACTGGATATCCGCGCGCTGCAGTCGGCCAGCTTCGGCGCCGCGATGCAGTACTTCACCGGCAGCAAAGAGCACAACGTCGCGCTTCGCCAGCGCGCGATCCGCATGAACTACAAGCTCAGCGAGTACGGACTTTTCCGCGCCGAGGATGATTCGCGAGTGGCAGGGGCGACCGAGGAAGAAGTCTACGGCGCGCTCGGACTCGATTGGATTCCACCCGAGCTGCGCGAAAACCAGGGCGAGATTGAACTCGCCGAGGCGCATGCGCTGCCGAAGCTGGTCCAGCAAAAGGATGTTCGCGGCGACCTCCACATGCACACCACGGCCACCGACGGGCGCGCGACGTTGGAAGAGATGGCCGAAGCCGCCCGCGCGCTTGGCTACGAGTACATCGCCATCACCGACCATTCGAAGGCGATCGCGATGGCCTTCGGACTTGATGAGGCGAAAGTGGTCGAGTTCGCGAAGACGTGCCGGAGGCTCAACGAGTCCGGACATCTCGGCATCCGCATCTTCTCCGGGCTCGAATGCGACATCATGAAGGACGGCGAGATGGACATCGCCTGGGACGCGCTCGCGGAACTCGATTTCGTGATCGGCAGCGTCCACAGCCACATGGGTCTGGAGCCTGAAGCGATGACCGGCCGCATGCTGCGCGCGCTCGAGTGCCCGCATGTCAAGGCGATCGGACATCCGACCGGGCGGCTGCTGTTGCACCGCGATCCGTTCGGCCTCGACTTCGACCGTGTGGTCACCGAGGCCGTGAAGCGCGGTGTCTGGCTTGAAGTGAACTCGAGCCCCGAGCGGCTGGATCTCAACGCCACGCATATCCGAGCCGCAAAGTCGAAAGGAGCGAAGTTCATCGTCTCCACGGACGCGCACCACCCCAGCCATCTGCTCAACATGCGGTATGGAATCCTGACTGCGCGCCGAGGGGGTCTCGCGGCGGAAGATATAGTAAACACATGCCCGCCCGAACAATTCGTTCAGGCGCTTCGTACATCCCGGAAGTAGTTTCAGGTGAGCCTATGCGAAAACTGACCGGCAGGTTGACCGTGTTCGCCACTGCGGCGGCGCTGGTTCTTTCCGCGATTCCGCTGGCGACAGGCGCGGAATCGGACTTTCACATCCCGTTTGAAAAATATAAACTGCAGAACGGCATGCGCGTGGTGCTGTCGCGCGATACTGCGGTCCCGGTCATCGCTGTTTACGTCATATATGATGTCGGCGCACGCGTTGAGGAGAAAGGGCATACAGGCTTTGCGCACCTCTTCGAACACATGATGTTCGAAGGCTCGGCCAACATCAAAAAAGGCGAGCACTTCAAGTACGTCCAGGCGAACGGCGGCACACTGAATGGGTCGACGCATCCCGACTACACCGACTACTTCGAAGAGCTCCCGTCGAACAAGATGGGGCTTGCGCTCTGGCTCGAGTCCGACCGCATGCGCAGCCTCGCCATCACGCCGGAGAACCTCAGGAACCAGCAGGAAGCCGTAAAGCAGGAGCGCCGTCTGAGCTTCGATAATCAGCCGTACAGCACGGCGATCGTGGACTCGTGGCCGAAGCTCACGTTTGGCAACTTCCAGAGCTCGCACTCGCTGATCGGCTCGTTCGAGGACCTCGAAGCGGCAAGTGTCGGCGATGTCGCGAAGTTCTTCAAGACCTACTATGCGCCGAACAACGCCGTGCTGGTGATCGCCGGCGACTTCGAAACAGCGGAGGCGAAGAAGCTCATCCAACAATATTTCGGCAACATTCCCTCAGTGCCACAGCCGCCGCGTCCCGACATGACCGAGCCGGTGCGCACCGAGGGCAAAATGGAAACGGTGCTGGACCAGCATGCGCGCGTTCCCGGAGTTATCGTTGGATGGCCCGCGCCGAAGAAGCACACGCCCGACTGGTACGCGCTCGGAATGCTCGACGCGGTGCTCACAGGCGGCCAAAGCTGCCGGCTTCAGCTCGACCTGGTGAAAGGCCGCCAATCGGTCCTGCAGTATCAGGCGAATCCGGGATGGCCGTTTGCCGGCTTCAATGATTTCAAGGACCCGGGCGACTATGCGGCGTTCCTTCTCTACAAGCCGAACTACCGCCCTGAGCAGATCGTGGATCAGCTTCAGGAGGAGATCGACAAGATCGCGAGCGCGGGCGTCAACGATATCGAGCTCAGCCGTGTAAAGGCGCTGCTCCGTTTCTCGAAAATCACGAGCCTGCAGAGCTCCATAGAACGCGCGAAATTGCTTGGCCAGTATGAAGTGCTCGACGGCAAGCCGGAACTGCTCGACGAGGACTATATAAGGTTGTTCGCCGTGACCGGGCCGCAGATTCAGGCGGCCGCGAAGAAGTACCTGACAGCCACGCGCCGCGACGTGTTGGTAATTCAGCCTGCGCCGCCCGCGCCGCCTGCAGCCCCGAAAGGAGCCGGGAAATGAAGTATTCGACGCTGCTTTTCCTGTTGACGATCGCTGCGGTGCCGCTTGCGGCCCAGACCGTCGATCTCACGAAACCGCCGGTTTCGAAGGACCCGCGTCCCTACAAGCTGCCTCCGGTTTCGGAGAGCAAACTTCCGAACGGCCTGACCGTGCTGCTGGCCGAAGACAATCGCTTCCCGATGGTGACCGCGCGCCTCGTGTTCCTCGCGGGCAACAAGCGAGACCCGAAGGATATCCCGGGCCTTGCGTCAAGTGTCGCCGCGATGCTGATGCAGGGAACATCCACGCACTCATTTCAGGAGATGGCGGAGGAGCTCGACGGTCTCGGAGCCGTGATGGGCGCGACGACGGGCGCCGATTCGCTCAATATCGAAGCGAGCGGGCTTTCCGGGAACACCGCACAGATACTGGCGCTGATGTCGGACGTGGCTCGCAATGCCATTTTCCCGGCCGCGGAGCTCGATCTGCACAAGGCGAACCGCAAGCAGTCCCTCATCGCGCAGCACACGCAGCCCGCATTCCTTGCCAACGAGGAGTACCGGAAAGTTCTGTTCGGCGATACTCCCTACGCACACGTCGGGCCGACCGCGGAATCGATTGACAAGCTCAGCCGCAAGGCGCTGGAAGATTTTCGCGATGCCTTCCTCGTACCCAACAACGCGTACCTCATCCTGGTCGGCAAGCTGCCGCCGCGCGCGCAGCTCACGAAAACGATCGCGGACCGCTTCGGCTCATGGGAGCAGAAAAAAGTGCCCGCATATGTCGCCCCGAAGCTGCCGGAATCGAAACGCGAGCTGGTGCTTGTCGACCGTCCCGGTTCCGTGCAGGCCGATATGCGAATGGGCAAGATCGCGGCAACATTCAGCGACGCGGACTTCTTCCCGGAGAATGTCGGGTCCGTAATCGAGGGCGGCGGTCCGAACTCACGGCTCTTCCTCGACATTCGCGAGAAGCGCGGCTTCGCGTACGATGTTCACACCGAAGTCGCCCCGCTGGCGGACGCCGGCATATTCTCGACGGTGACGCAGGTGCGCAACGAAGTCGTGGGAGATGCGTTGCAGGGCATCCTCGATCACCTCGACAAGATGGCGACGCAGCCAGTCGAGCCGCAGGAATTGAGCGAGGCGAAGAGCTATGCGAACGGCGTATTCCTCCTGAGTATGGAGCCGCAGCGTGGTCTCGCCGACAGGCTTGTGCAGATGAAAGTGATGAACCTGCCGAAAAATTACCTCGAAACATACACGACGAAGATCAACTCCGTAGAGCCCGACCAGATCGAGAATGCCGCGAAGAAATACATGGCGACGGGCGACGCCACGATCGTTGTCGTCGGTGACGCGGCCGCCATCGAGAAGCCGCTCGAGAAGTTCGGAGCCGTCCGCGTCGTCAAACCAGCGCAATGAAAATCACATCCTCGAAACAGGTTTATTCCTGTGGGCTGTTCCGCGTCACCGAAGACGAAGCCGTCGACAAGAGCGGCTGGAAAATGAAGCGCAGCGTCGTGCGCCATCTCGGCTCGGCTGTGATGATGGCGGTTGACGATGACGACCGCGTGATGCTCGTCCGGCAATACAGGCTGCCGGCCAATCAATATCTATGGGAACTTCCCGCCGGCAAGATCGACAAAGGCGAGACCGCGATCCAGGCGGCGAAGCGCGAGCTGATTGAAGAGACCGGTTTGCGCGCAAAGAAATGGAAGAAGCTCGCCTCGTTCTTTCCCAGCCCCGGCTACGTGGAAGAGAAGATGACGATCTATCTCGCCACCGGTCTCACGCAGGGAGAATCGCAGCCGATGGAAGACGAGCGCATCGAGACCCGCTGGTTCACGAAGAAGGAACTGCGGAAGGAGATCACGTCCAACAAGATTGAAGACGCGAAGACGATGATCGCGTTCCTTCACTGGGCGCGGCTCTAGCAGGCAGACACAACGAAAAAAAGGGCAGGCCTGAGGCCTGCCCTGCTTCTACAGACATTGTCGGTACGACTACTTCTTCTTGGCTGCCTTCTTTTTCGGGGCTGCCTTCTTTGCTGGTGCCTTCTTCGCCGCTTTCTTGGGGGCGGCCTTCTTTACTGCTTTCTTTGTAGCCATTGTTTGTGATTCTCCCGTTCCTACATTATGGACCCAAAACGAAAAAGTTACACCATAAAAGTTCAAAAATGTTTTGATCGCGCGAGCGCATCCCGGAGCTGCCGCGGGTGATACAACCAGTGTCTGTGAAGAGAGTTCAACTGATCACTGACGGCGCGTGTCTAGGAAATCCAGGTCCCGGAGGATGGGCCGCGATACTGCGCCATGGTCCGCACAAGAAAGAAATTTACGGCTGCGAGCCCCACACGACGAACAACCGCATGGAGCTCACGGCCGCGATTGAAGGCCTTCGCATACTGAAGGAACAATGCGAGGTTGAGGTCGTGACGGATTCCGAATACCTGAAGAACGGCATCACGCAATGGATCGCCGGATGGAAAAAACGCGGCTGGATCACGGCGCAGAAAAAGCCCGTTGTGAACCGCGATCTCTGGGAAGACCTCGATCAACAGGTCGCGCGGCATCGGATGGAATGGTCGTGGACGAAAGGCCACGCATTGCACGTCGACAACAATCGCGCGGACGAGTTGGCCTCGCTGGCCGCCCGCGAGCAGCGATGTTCCGGCTAGGCTCGACGGCATCCCGGCTCCTCCTGGTCAGCCCTCGCTCCCGGCGGCAGCCTTATCGATGCTGTCGATCACCAGAAAGTCCAACGGAGTTTTTTCGGACTTGAGAGTCAATCCGATCTGTTAGTGCCCGGTGATCGGATGCCCGCGACAAGAGGACTCGCCCCGCTTTCATCCGCCGTGAGCGCAATTCTCTGGTTCGGGTCCACCTGTGGAGCGAAGCGCGTGGCTTCGTCATCGATCCGCGGCGCGATGCTCATCTATACATTGCCGGCTTCGCGGCTCCCATATGCCCAGCTTCGATGCACGACTTGTGGCGATGCAAACCGCACGGGGCCGTTCGGCCTCCGCGCACTCTTAACTGGCTTCCGCCAGATGATCTCTGAACGCGTCCATCGCACCTCGCAACTTCACTTCAGACGCCCGCACGGACGCATAATATTTTTCGATAACGTCATGCGCGGATGACCCGATAAATGTGGACAGCAGCCTCGTCGATGTCTCGAGCGCCACCGCCGCCGCATCCAAATCCTTTCGGCATTCGCATGCTGGCTCGCATTGATGCTGCAATCTGTTGGAATCTTACCCGCTCGACACCGCGCATTCCCAGCCGGTGCGTACCGGTACTTCGTGCTGTCACACACGCATAGAAACAGGCGCCGCTGGACCGGCCTCGTTCTACGCCCTATCTGATCCGAGCCGCGTCGACCTTCGCCATTACTGATGTGACGTAATCTCTTGCCTGACCCCGGGTCTTGATTTTCTGGTGGTTCTGAACGGCCAACGCCTTTTCCGAATCCGTTCGCGACGAGAGTTCAAAGTCCGCCTTGGCTGCGACTGCGAGGAATCCCCTCAGATTTCCCGAGGTCGGCAGCGGTTGTGCATCCTGAATAAGTCGCTGTGGCCCTGCCTCCAGAGCAGCCGGTTTTGAGGATGGCGGCGCCGGCGTCCCAAGGGTTGGCGGACAATCGGTTCTTGGCGTCGCCAGCGTTGCCGTGCCCAGGACATCGTTCGCGTTGGCATCCCGCCCGGTCAGAGGTTGCAGGTTGAAAATATGCTCCAAAGTCGCTGGAATCGAGGCGTGGTCGTAGACACTGTGATCCACGGTTCCGCGAGGTATCCACGGCGACACGATTACCGCCGGGACCCGGACACCGAGTTGTTCGAATGCGAAGCCGTATTTGTTGTACTTGTTCGGATCCCCGTCGCCAGGCGCCGTCACAGATCCTGGAGCACACGAATCGTAGAACCCGCCATGCTCATCGTAAGTAATCACCAGCAGGCTGGAGTTCCAGATCGGCGAGTTTCGAATCGCTTCGTACACCGTTTTGATCAGCACCTCGCCGCCGTGAACATCATCCATCGGGTGTTGGGACGAACCGCCCGTGAAGCTGTTGTTCAGGATGTTTCCATAGTTCGGCTCGATGAACGTGTACTGGTATGGATAAGTTGCCTTGAGGTCCGAGGCAAATTTTGCGAGCGAGTGGACCAGATCGAGGCGAATGCCTTTCAGCGCGGCAACCTGCGCGATGCTTCCCCCGAGGCTGTCTGGCCCGCCTTTCTGGTCGTTGTACAGGCGCCATTTGATCCCGGCGGTGTTGAGCGCATCGTAGATGGAACCGTTGGGATACTGGAAGCCGTCGATCGTGTCCCATTCGGCCATCTCCGTGTCCGTGGGGCTGTGGTCGAGCCCTGCCGATGAAGCGCCATGGACGAAGAAGCGGTTCGGCCAGGTTGGCCCGGGCAGGGACGAAAACCACTGGTCGCAAACCGCGAACTCTGTCGCGAGTTGATAAATGACCGGCAGTTGCTTCGGCGTGTCGAAACAGGCCATGATCTTGCCGTAATCGGCAGGGCTCGACGGTTTTCCGTCAGAGTTCGTTGTCGCGTAGTTGCTGACGAAGCCTGACATCGGGAGTGCCGCGGGGTATTGCTGGCTGGGATTGAAAACGACACCCGCACCCGCCATTTGCTCGAACACGTCGAGAAACTCGTGGCCGGGGTCATTCGGCATTGAGCCGGGAGCTCCTCGCTGTACGGGATAGTCTTTGCCGTTGTAGGAATTCTTGTCTGTCTCGGCGGCTGTTTTGATGCCGGGAATCCCCGATCTCCCGAAAACGTTATCGAAGGAGTGATTCTCCAGCATCAACACAAACATGTGGGCAATGTTGGCCATGAAACCCGAGAATAATACAAGGCGTGCAACCGATTTTGCAGCGCGATATTCGTCGGCTTTTCAGACGATCGTGTCCAGGTCCGAGGGCCGCTTTCATTCGTCAGAGCAATGGGTTTCGACACCCGCTATCGGGCAAATCGCGGATGGATCTAAGCGCGTTAGCAGGAGTAATCTCCTAACCGGGTTGGCGCTGCATCATGGCCATCAGGCTTCGTACGAGTGGCGCGGCACTGGTACGGACCGGAGCCCGAACAGTTGAAATCGCGGCGCGAAAAACGCTGGGGACACCATTGGGTTTTTGGCGCTCCCGTCCGTTGCCAGGCTCCCGCGAAACTGATATCGTGGACTCGCTCCATTGCCGGAATAGTGTTTTACTCGATGATCGACGTTTCAGAGCGCACCACATCATCAGTGCGGCAGGTGTGCATCGCGAAGGCCGGAAGCGCATTCGCGGCCGGGAAGCCTGCGCGACAGAAAACGCCACCGCTGGAAGCAATTACGACCAACCTGATCGAGAGCCCGAAGCGCGGTCTGGCGTGCCGGACCGCCGATGTGAAGTATTGGCGTGACAGGGCATGGTCGAGCGTTGGGTTGCCTCGGGCCGGTTACCCACCGGAAACCCTTTCCGGAAAATCTCCGGCCATCTTGATCCTGTGGGCGATGGCGACAATTCTCCGGCGCAAAACCGCGACTGAAATCTCGCAGGAGAAAGTAGCGTAATATGAAAGTCCCTTCGTCAGTTTTTCGGTTGCTGCATGGTATGATCCCGGCCCTGGACAATCACTCCATTCGTTGTTTCGAAGACGCAGGGATCGATTTCCCGATCACGGAGGTTTAACAATGCGAAAGCGCTATCACTTGTTCCTTTCGTTGCTGGGCCCAGCCTTTTTACTCCTCGGCGGATTTGCCGTCGTTCAGGCTCAGCAAGGAACTTCTTCGACGGCCAAAGGGAAGCGCTGGTCCGATGCAGCCACCTGGCCTGACAAGAAGGTGCCAGGTAAAGATGCCGTCGTCACCATTGAGAAGGGCATGGACGTCGTCCTCGATGTCACTCCGCCGCCGCTGCACGGTTTAGCGATCGACGGCAAACTGAGCTTCGCAGATAATAAGGACCTTGAACTGACCACCGAGTGGATCATGTTGCACGGGGAGCTGGAGATTGGTACTCAAGCCAGTCCCCACAAGCGCAACGCAACCATTACCCTGACCAATAACGTCCCGAATGAAGACATTCAGACCATGGGCGACCGCGGGATCATGCTCATGGGCGGAAAGCTGAGCCTGCACGGTAATCGCAAACACTCCTGGACCAGGCTGGCAAAAACAGCCGCCGCGGGCAGCGCCACAATCGAAGTTCTCGATGCCGGCGACTGGAAAAAAGGCGACGAGATCGTTGTCGCGTCAACGGATTTCGATCCCCACCAGGCAGAGAGACGAATCATCTCCAGCATCTCCGGGAAAGCGATTACGCTGGATCGGAAACTTGAATATATGCATTACGGTCAGGTCACCTTTGGCGTGGATGAGCGTGGTGAAGTCGGCATGCTGACACGCAATATCCGTATCCAGGCTTCAGCCGACGCAGAGAAATCCTTCAGCGGCGGGCATGTGATGGCGATGACCGGCTCGACAATGCAGGTATCCGGCGTCGAGTTCTTTCGCATGGGTCAGCACGAGAACCTTGCGAGGTATCCGATCCATTGGCATCTGGTTGGCGATACGCAGGGGCAATACATCGAGAACTCCGCGATTCACGACACCTACAGCCGCTGTGTGACGGTACATGGCACCAACAATGTGCGGGTGGAGAACAACGTGGCGTACAACAACGTCGGTCACTGTTTCTTCCTCGAAGACGGCGTCGAACACGGTAACCAGTATTTGAGCAATCTGGCGATGCTGACCCGGTGCAACACCACCCGGCCCTGTAATTCGACCAGCGCCCTGAACGGCTCAGGAGCCGGTCAGAATGCCACCGATCAGTTGATTCCTTCCGACAACACGGCGTCCAGTTTCTGGATCACGAACCCCGACAATACGTACCGCGGGAATGTGTCCGCGGGTTCGGAGGCAACAGGCTTCTGGATGGCTTTCCCGGAACATCCAACGGGCAAGTTTGAAGGCACGGAAATCGCTGCGAAGACCTGGCCCCGCCGTACGCAAATCAAGGAGTTTTCCGGCAACGTCTCCCACTCCGACGTCGACGGGCTGATGCTGGATCGCGGAACCAATGCGATGGGTAAATTTAACCTCGGCGGGAACACCCATCTGCCCTATACCGATCCCGGCGACACGAACAGCGCGAGGCTGGAATCGGTGCTCACCGACTTCACCAGCTACAAGAACAGTGGCGCTGCCATCTGGGCTCGTGGCGAGAATCATGTGTTCAAGGGTCTGAAGCTGGCCGACAGCGGTATCGGCTACACACATGCGTACCCCGGTGTGGCCCCGTACCACGGCGACTTTACCTCGAAAGTCGAAGACTCCCTGTTCGTGGGTGAAACCGACAACAAAGGTACCCCGAAAACCGAAGCGGAAATTGCGTATGGTCGAACGATGCCGCGCAAGGACGCGGATTACCCGATCCGCGGCTACGAGTACTACGACTTCACTCACCATATTGTTAATACGAAGTTCGTCAATTTCGTGGACAATGCCACTCGCAAAACCGGAGCCATCTCCTACCTGCTGTACACCAGCTTTCCAATCAGCACCAACAACGATGTGGAAGGCCTGAAATTCGAAAATGCCAAGCCAGTGTATTTCCCACCGCAGCAGGATCGCCGCTGGTCCTTCTCCGGTGAATTCGGACGTTTTTCAGGCTGGAATGGCGCGGTGTTCCACGATATCGACGGGTCGGTCGGCGGAGTCCGTGATTCCTACATTGTGATTGACAACGGGATCGCGGACGATCCTCAACACTGTCAAATCAAGCCGGACTGGAACGCTGCCGTGTGTAAGGGCGATATGGGGCGCATGCAGATTGGCGCCGGCGGTGGCGGAGGTGGCGGTCTCGGAGGTGGCATTGGACGCGGAGCTCCCGGCCGTGGCGGTCCTGCTGCTCCTGGTGGTCCTGCCGCCGCTGGCGGTCCCGGCGCAGGCCGAGGCGGAGCCGGCGGTAGAGGAGGATTCGGTGGAGGTCCCGCCGCTCCACCGATCGTTCTCAGCCGAAATGGCAGGAAATTTAGCGTCAACGGGGACACCACGGTACTCGCCGGTACCGAGATCCGGGCGGAAAGCGAAGCGCCGTCTCTGACCATTAGCCTGAGGGAGCTGGATAGCGGCTCATGGGTTATTTTCGAATTACCGGGATACTCCAGCGCAGCCACGGGCACAGCGGAAACCAGTATGGATGCACTGCGCAGCGCCACCGGCACCTCGTACTACCACGGAGACGGCACACTTTGGGTAAAGCTTGTCTCTAACGGTGGTGGCATGCGTCCCGGTCGCGGCGGCGGAGTTGGGAGCAGTATTCAGGTCAACAGGTAAGCTGACTCCCGATGTTTAAGGAAGAGCTCCCGGCACTGGCCGGGGACTCTTCTCTTTGTTCGCTTTTGGGAAATGGGACGCGTCTTTCGGAGATAAGCCTGGACGTTCTCCTGTGAAGCCAAACCAGCCCCAAATCTCGTTAAAACGAAATATCGGTAAGGTTCCCGTTCCGTTCGTCCAGCTCCTTCATTCCGGTAGCTTTCCGTCGGTCTGTTCCGCCACCATGTACGCGGGGATCGGATGCCAGCAAACGCCAAATCGGGCTCCCGGGAGGTCGGTCAGACGCCCGTCGCCGATCGAGCCGCCGCCTGACACGAGGAATTGGGCTTGATACTGCATTCAGGGACCGGTACTGCGAAAGGTCACACGCGTTTTTATATTGCATGTCGCCGCGCACTCGCAGCCGCCAGCTGAAGCTGAGGCGCGAAGACGCGAAGAAACGTTGCCGGTGGTTGTGCATCCGTCGGTACTACGTACTGCGTGCCGTCGACATACACAGCGACGAGATCCGCGGCATCCGGCGAAGGATCGTACAGCCAAAACGCCTCTACATTGATCGCCGGAATCACAAGGATACGCAGTTCGTACGACCGCGCTTGTATCTGCTGAAGAGAAGCCAGCGCGTCCTTCGCCCTGAACACCCACTTCACTTGCGGGCCATAATACGCGGTTGTCAGCTGCCATGCGCCAGTCCCCGCCTGCCGCGTGACGGTGCATGAGATGAGATTCTGGTCCGCATTGCCGACGAGGAATCTCCATCCGGTCAGCTCGGCAGCGCGAATTCCGGCGGAAGTCCCCACATCGTCCAGGCGCAGTGTGTAGACGCCGAGCGGCCGGAACTGTTCGACTCGGGCGACATCGAGGATTGGCGCTTGCGACAATCCGAGCGATGCCATATCGGGAAGGGACGGCGGGAGCCCTGCATAGCCCTCCCGCCGCGGTACGCGGCCGTCGTCGACCGGTCCGGATAGAAAACTCTGCAGCGCCCCTGCTAGCGCCAGTGACGCTGATTCGGGAGGCATGGTGCTGATGATCGACATGACGACTTCTCCTCTTGTTTCAGGCGGATTTCATAAGGTAGGTATCGTTCCACGAACCGCCCGGCGGGTAGTTCGAGACGAAAACGTTATAGTCCTTCAAAGCGGGCCCGTGGAGGGGATCCTGCACATGGACCTGTTGTCCCGACGTGCCGAAATCGCGGTATCCGTCGACTGCAACAAAATGCGCCCCGCCGCCAAACCAGGCGATCCTGGCGCCAATGGGCATTCCCGTCTCGACCCACGCGACGATGGAATTGAAAGTAAGATACTGGTCGAACAGCGCCTCGTAAAGATTGCCGGTCTGCCGTAATGCGTCATCGAGCGCCGCAGCGAAATTGCACGATGCCGGCGTTGCGCTGCAATCCACGGATGTGGCAATCTGCCCGTCGCCGGCCAGAACCCGCGTCGCCAAATCCTCCTGCGAGATGGGCGCAGGTCCCGGATTCAGGAAATCATGGACGGATACCGCGACCGCGTCCCAGCACCAGTTCCCCAAACGCTGCGGCTGCATAACGAACGCGGTGCTCTTACGTTTTGCTTCACCTTCAACCAACGGTCGCTTCTCGCCGGATGGTGTCGCGGCGGGAGGATCTACGGATATGGCTTTCGATCCCGAAGAGTGTCCCGTCGAACTACCTCCGCACGTGCAGCCCCCAAGCACGATCGGACCGATCACCACTGGCCCTCCACAAGACATTGAATTGGAGCCGCTCCCAAACGTATGCGGATCCCCGGCTGAGCCGCTCCCGAACGTGTGCGGATCTCCGGCTGAGCCGCCCGATTTGCTCCCGTGCGTGGAGGGGTCTCCCGCCGATCCGCCATCTTGTCCCGTCCCGCCCGATCCACAGCAGGGAATAACTATAGGCCCAAGCACCACCAGGCCACTCCCCCGGTTTTCGCCTGGATTGCCACTACCGTGGGCGGGCGGATCTCCAGCCGAGCCTCCACGCGGCCCCCTTCCCGAAGTGGACGAGCCGCCTGCCGATCCGCCGTGGGGATTGCTCCCCACTCCGCCGATCGAAATAATCAGGGTTCCGTTACGATTCTCAAAACTCACATTATTTGGCATTGCTTTTCTCCAATTGGCTCCGGCGGGAGTTCTCTAATTCCTTAAAGCGCGAATCCTTGCGCAATTCCGCCAAATCCGGATACTGCCTGACAAAATCGATGACCGGATCTTGTGAATCCTTTAACACTGTGATCGCCTGCTCGTGTTCGTTCAGCACTTCATAAGTCCAGATCGCGGTTTCCCGTGTCTCGTCCGACTCGGGCGAAAGGTGCAAGGCACGCGCAATCTCCGCCTCCGCACGTGGTTTGTCTCCGACCTTCGCGCAAAGTAACGCGAGCCGAGCCCCCACTGTTGCATCCCGCGGATCTGTCGCGGCCTCCCTCTCGGCCTTAGCCAGACCGGTACGAAAGGCGGTTCTGGCCTTCGCCCCCGAACGTATACGCGCGTAGGCATTCCCCAGGTTCAGCCAGACCAGGCTCTGCTCCGGAGAGAGATGGGTCGCCTGAAGCAAATATGGCACCGCATCGGCATCTTTATGTTCGTAGGCCAGAGCCACCGCCAGCGTCACCAGCGCATTTGTCGTGGGGGAGGAGCGCAGCGCGGCTCTCGCTTCCCTCTCGGCGTCTCCGTATTGCCCGAGATCTTTGTAGAGCAGCCCGAGCACCCAGTGCGCGTCCGGCTCCTCGGGCGCCAGCGCGACGCATTTTTCGAACTGCGTGACTGCCTTCCGGAGGTCTCCCCGATCTCGGTAAAAAGTGCCTAAGTCCCGGCACGCCGTGAAATACTGCGGTTCCACTTCCACCGCTTTCAGAAATTCCACGCGTGCATCATCCCACCGCGCGCCGATTTCGTACAGCTGCCCCAACCGGCGATGAGCGTCGGCGTTCCGGGAATCCAGTTCGATACTCCGCAGATACTCCGCTTCAGCTCGTTCATACGATCCGGTGTTCGCGTAGAGACGTCCGGAGACCACATGCACAGGCACCGCGTCCGGGTTGCGCCTCTTCGCTTCTCGCACCGATTCCTCGCACATCCTGAGCCACGTGGGATCCCGCGTCAGGAAATACTCGGTCCACTGCGCCTCCGCCAGCGCGGCCCACGTCAGCGGCGAATCGGGATCGCTGGCGATGGCGCGCTGCAACTCCTGGACCCCTCGAAGGACCGTGGAATTTCTTCGCGTGTCCGCCCTGCCCGCCGCGTAATCAGGCGAGGCTGCGTTGTTCACGGGCCGCACAGCAGCCGGCGGCAGCCGCAGCGAGGCTGTCACCATGCCTGCCAATGCGGCGGGGGCGTAATGAATTTCGCTGAACCCGTAACGGAATTCGATCTCTGCGTTATTCACCTGTCTATGGGTCTCGGTCAGCACCGCGCG
>Ga0134125_10000188_pt1 | contig 92426 bp, 95 predicted proteins | sample KB31751_FD_96464 | JGI IMG/M metagenome (GOLD analysis project Ga0134125, IMG submission 96464) | Terrestrial soil microbial communities with excess Nitrogen fertilizer from Kellogg Biological Station, Michigan, USA - KB3-175-1 | ecosystem: Environmental > Terrestrial > Soil > Unclassified ... | reverse complement strand
GCCATCTCCAGGCGCCCACAGTCCACGCAGCGCAGGCCGGGGATGCGCTCGATCAGGGCCGCCGCCTCGGTCTTGTCGGCGCGGCGGTCGCCGCAGATCAGGACGTCCTGCTCGAGCGGGTGCGCGAGGTCGGTCAGCGAGGCGGCCGAGACGGTGTGGAGCGCGGACACGACGCGTACGCCCTCGGGCGCCATCTCCGCCGCCTGCTGGGCGGCGGATCCCTGCGGGACGCCGAGCATCCGCGTCGCCTTGCCGCCGACCGCCGCCGCGAGCGGGACGGTCGCGTCGATCAGCAGCTGGCCGGGCCGGAGGGCGTCCTTGAGGTTGTTGAGCGTCTCGGACTGGCTGCGGAACGGGACGCTCAGCACGACCGTCTCGGCGGCGCCGGCGGCCTCCTCGTTGCCGAGGCCGGTGAAGCTCCCGCCGGGCACCTGCGCGGCGGCGCGCTCGGCCGCTTCGGCGGCGCGGCCGGGGTCGCGCGAGCCGATCACGATCGGGACGCCGGTCTGCGCGAGACGGACGGCCAGCCCGAAGCCGAGCGCGCCCGAGGCGCCGACGATCGTGACGGGGGCTGGATCGGAGGGCGACATGGCGGCCGAGTATAGGCTTAGCGCGATGCGGCTCGAGGGAAAGATCGCGCTCGTCACGGGTGGGGCCTCGGGCATCGGCGCCGCGACCTCGCGGCGACTGGCCGCCGAAGGCGCCCGCGTCGCGGTCTGCGACGTCAACGAGGCGGGCGCCCGCGAGCTGGCGGGCGAGCTCGACGGCTTCGCCTGCCCGATGGATGTCGCCGAGACGGCCTCGGTGCGAGGAGGGGTTGACGAGGTCGAGGCCGCGCTCGGGCCCGTCGACGTGCTCGTCAACAACGCCGGCACCGACCGCTTCGCCTTCTTCGTGAACAGCGACGAGGCGCTGTGGGACCTCGTGCTGGGCGTCAACCTGCGCGGCACGATGGCCGTCACACACGCGGTCCTCGGCGGGATGCAGCAGCGCCGGAGCGGCTCGATCGTGAACGTCGCGAGCGAGGCCGGGAGGGTCGGCTCGCAGGGCTCGGCTGTCTACTCCGCGGCGAAGGCGGGCGTGATCGGGTTCACCAAGGCGATCGCACGCGAGGCGGCCCGCTACCGCGTCCGCTGCAACGCCGTCGCGCCCGGGCCGATCGAGACGCCGCTGCTCAACGCCGCGCCGCTGATGCTCGGCGAGATCGGGGAGCGGCTGAAGCAGGGGATGGTGAACGCGACCGCGCTCGGGCGCTCCGGCGAGGCCGATGAGGTCGCCGCGGCGATCGCCTTCCTGGCGGGCGAGGACGCCTCCTACGTGACCGGCCAGACGCTCGGAGTGAGCGGCGGCCTGTCGATGTGGTGAGCGGCGTGGGCGGGTCTTCGACGGGTCTGCCCCGGGCGGCGCGCATCCGCGAGGTCGGCCCCCGCGACGGCTTCCAGAACGAGCCCGAGGTGATCCCGACCGAGCGCAAGGTCGAGTTGATCGACGCGCTCTCGCGGACCGGCCTGCGGCGCCTGGAGGTGACGAGCTTCGTACGCCCCGACGTGATCCCTCAGCTCGCCGACGCGGCCGAGGTGCTCGGCGCGATCGACGTCCCGCGGGAGGTCTCGATCTCGGTCCTGATCCCCAACGAGCGGGGCCTCGAGAACGCGCTCGCGCTGCGCGACGCGGCGGGGCGCGAGCGGGGACCGGACGGGCGGCCCCTGTTCGATGAGGTCAACGTCTTCATGTCGGCCTCGGAGACCCACAACCGCAAGAACGTCAACCGCTCGATCGAGGAGTCGCTCGACGGCCTGCGGAGCGTGCTCGCGCGGGCGGGAGAGGCGGGCCTGCGCTGCGAGGGCGTGATCTCGACCTCCTTCGGGTGTCCCTACGAGGGCGAGGTGCCGGTCGAGCGCGTCCTGTCGATCGCCGCCGCGCTGCGCGACGCGGGCGCGGTCGAGATCGGCTTCGGCGACACGACCGGGATGGCCAACCCGCTGCAGGTGAGGGAGTTCTTCACGCGCGCCCGGGCAGAGCTGGACGGCGTCGAGCTGACCGCCCACTTTCACAACACGCGCGGCCAGGGCCTGGCAAACGTGCTCGCCGCTCTGGAGGCGGGGGTCGAGTCCTTCGAGTCGAGCTTCGGGGAGCTCGGCGGATGCCCGGTCCCGGCGGGCGCGACGGGCAACATCGCGAGCGAGGACCTCGTCTCGATGCTGCACGAGATGGGGATCGAGACGGGCGTGGATCTCGGCGCCCTGCTCGATTGCGCGGCGGCCGTCAGAGAGGTGCTCGGACGGCCGCTCGGGAGTCACACGCTAGTTGCGGGGCCGGTGAACTGGCGGACCTAGGATCGTGAACTCGGCTCCTGTCCTGTTCCCCTGCTCTAGGACGGCGCCGAGTTTGTATCTGCCCGGTGCCAGCGGGCGCTTGTGTGCGACGCCGCTGAAGTCGAAGTTGTTGTGCCCCGCGTGGCCGTTGAGAGTGGTCAGCGGGAATCCGGTGATGAGATGGATGCAGACAGCGGCGCCCCTGACGTTGGTGGCTCGTTCGCCGTTGCACTGAGACACACGACGAGAGATTCCAAGGTGAACCGTTCCTGCTGCGCTCAGTGTGAACGAGATGCGCGTGCCTCCGCTGAGCCTGTGATGCGGCCCTATCCGGGCTCGCACACGGAAGCTGTCGGGCGTGAGCGTCAGATCCGAAATCGAAGGGCGGGCGAGTTCGGACGCCCCTTCAGAACCTGAGGAGATCGCAACTGGCGACGCGATCGACGCGGTGATCGGCAGCGCGGTGAGCAAGACGAGCAGCTTGGGGCGCCGTCTCATCCCGCGAGCGCCTCCTGCACCTCTCGCGCGCTCTCCTTGGCGGCCGCGACGCAGTACTCCTGAACGGCGACCTCCATCTCGAGCGTCTGCGCGAGCGTGGGCCGGGCGGAGGCGTCGATCACGCGCTTGGCGCGGCCGACCGCGACGGGGGAGTTGGCGAGCAGCTCGTCGACGAGCGCCTGGGTCGCGCCCTCGAGTTCCTCGGGCTCGACGACCCGGTTGACGAGCCCGATCCGGTGGGCCTCCTCGGCGCCGATCGTCCGCGCGGTCATGATCAGTTCCTTGGCGCGGCCGAGCCCGACGACGGCGGGAAGCCTCGTCGAGCCGCCGACGTCGGGGATGATCCCGAACTTCACCTCGGGCAGCCCGAGCTGCGCGTCGGTCGAGCAGACCCGCAGGTCGCAGCCGAGGGCCACCTCGAGCGCGCCGCCGACGCAGGTGCGGTGGATCTGGGCGACGACCGGCTTCGCCATCTCTTCGCAGAGGTTCGCGCACTCCAGAAACACGTTCCGAAAAGGCCGCAGCATCCCCACCTGGCCGGTCGAGGCCATCAGCTCGTTCAGGTCGACGCCGGCCGAGAAGACGGGGCCTTCGCCGCGTAGCACGACGCAGTGGACCGTCGGGTCCGCGGCCGCCTCGCGCAGCGCCTGGCCGAGCGCGCGCAGCAGCTCCTGGTTCATCGCGTTGCGCTTCTCGGGGCGGTTCAGGACGATGTGACGGACCGGGCCACGGTCCTCGGTGACGACGATGCTCACGGCGGCCTCCTCTTCGCGTGTGTGCTTGGGAAGCCTACGGGCCGGCGGGCGTCGATGGGCCCGCGGGCGGGGGCGAGATAGGCTCCATGACGCGCAAATCGAGAGGAACGACCGGAGGGTTCATGGCGGAGATCAAGCAGGTGGGAGTGCTCGGTGCGGGTCTGATGGGCCACGGCATCGCCCAGGTGGCCGCGCAGGCCAGCTACGAGGTGGTGCTGAGGGAGGTCGACGAGGCGACGCTGCAGAAGGGGATCGGCAAGATCGAGAAGCAGCTCGCGCGGGCCGTCGAGAAGGGCAAGTCGAGCCAAGAGGACGCCGACGCCGTGCGCGGGCGCATCAAGGGGACCGTCGACTACTCCGACCTCGCGGGCTGCGACCTCGTGATCGAGGCGATCACCGAGAGCCTGCCGCTGAAGCTCGAGATGTGGAAGGAGCTCGACCCGATCGTCAAGCCCGAGGCCGTGTTCGCGACGAACACCTCCTCGCTGTCGGTGATCGACCAGGCCGCCTCGACCGGCCGGCCGGGCCAGTTCATCGGCCTTCACTACTTCAACCCCGCCCAGATCATGAAGCTCGTCGAGGTCGTCCGCGCGGTGACGACTACCGACGAGGCTTTCGAGACCGGCCTGCAGTTCGCGCGCAGCGAGGGCAAGCTCGCGATCCCGACCAGGGACAAGGCCGGGTTCATAGTCAACCGGCTGCTCGTCCCGTACATGCTCGACGCGATGCGGGCGTACGAAGAGGGCGTCGGCTCGGTCGCCGAGATCGACGAGGCGATGAAGGCCGGCGCGGGGCACCCGATGGGGCCGCTAACGCTCGCCGACTTCGTCGGCCTGGACACCCTCGGCTCGATCTGCGACGTGCTGTTCGACGAGTTCCGCGAGCGGCGCTTCGCGCGCCCGCCGACGCTGCGCAAGATGCTCGCCGCGGGCTGGTACGGGCGCAAGTCGGGGATGGGCTGGTACGACTACTCCGGCGATGAGCCGCGGGAGAACCCGGCGTTCTAGCCTGGGATCGGCATGGTGGACCCGTCAGGCATACGCGCCGCGGACGACGATCGCGAGAGCGTCGCGCGGGAGCTCCGCGAGCACATGCTCGCCGGTCGGCTGCGCCCCGAGGAGTTCGAGGAGCGCGTCGGGAAGGCCTACGACGCCTCGACGCGGGGTGAGCTCGAGGCGCTCAAGGACGACCTGCCGATGAGCCCGCAGGCGGCGCGTGCCGAGCTCGCCAAACGCAAGGCGCACCTGCGGCGCCGCTTGATTCAGGAGGGGGGAGGCGGCCTCACGGCGTCGGCGATCTGCGTCGCGATCTGGGCGGCGAGCGGCGCCGACGGCGCCTTCTGGCCCGCCTGGGTGATCTTCTTCAGCGTGCTGCCGCTGCTGCGCGACGGATGGCGACTGCTCGGACCGGATCCCGACTTGGAGGGGCTCGAACGGCGTCTCGAGCGCCGCCGCGACCGCGACGTCGAGCGTCGTCGCAGGCGGGGCGGCCGCGGCCGCGGCCGGGGCTACGGGCGTCCGCCGGGGCTGCCGCGATGACTCCGCTGGAGGAGGCCGCTGCCCGCGCTCTCGCCGGCGGGCCCGAGCGCCACCGCGAGAAGGCGGTCGAGCAGGGCAAGCTGCCCGTCCGCGAGCGCGTCGCGATGCTGCTCGACGAGGGCTCGTTCTCCGAGGAGGCGCTGCTCGCCAACTGGCAGGAGGACGGGCTCGGCGCCGACGGCGTCGTGACGGGCGTCGGCGCGATCGACGGCCGGCAGGTCGCGTTGATGGCAAACGACCCGACCGTCAAGGCCGGCTCGTGGGGCCCGAAGACGGTCGAGAAGATCCTCCGCATTCAGGAACGCGCGATGGCCCTGGAGATCCCGATGGTCTACCTCGTGGACTCGGCGGGGGCGCGGATCACCGAGCAGGTGCAGATGTTCCCGGGCCGTCGCGGCGCGGGGCGGATCTTCCACAACCAGGTGAAGCTCTCGGGGGTCGTGCCGCAGGTCTGCGTCCTGTTCGGGCCGAGCGCCGCGGGCGGGGCCTACATCCCGGCGTTCTGCGACATCGTGATCATGCGCGAGGGCAACGCCTCGATGTACCTCGGCTCGCCGCGGATGGCCGAGATGGTGATCGGCGAGAAGGTGACGCTCGAGGAGATGGGGGGCGCGCGGATGCACACCGGCGTCTCGGGCTGCGGGCACCAGCTCGTGAAGACCGACGAGGAGGGCCTGGCCCTCGCGCGCCGCTACCTCTCCTACCTGCCCGGGAGCTGGCACGACACGCCCCCGGTCGCATCGCCCGCCGAGCCCGGCGGCGGCGCGATCGGCGAGCTGATCCCCGCGGATGAGAACAAGCCGTTCGACATCAAGGCGCTGATCGACGGCCTCGTCGACGCCGGCTCGTTCTTGGAGATCCATCCACGGTGGGCCAAGGAGCTCGTCGTCGGCTTCGCGCGCCTGGACGGGCGGGCCGTCGGGATCGTCGCCAACCAGCCCAAGCACAAGGGCGGCGTGCTGTTCTCCGACTCGGCCGACAAGGCGGCGCGGTTCATCTGGAACTGCAACGCGTTCAACGTCCCGCTGCTGTTCCTGGCCGACGTGCCGGGCTTCATGATCGGCACCCAGGTCGAGCGCGACGGGATCATCCGCCACGGCGCGAAGATGATCAGCGCGGTCAGCGAGGCGACGGTGCCGAAGATCTCGGTCGTCGTCCGCAAGGCCTACGGCGCGGGCCTCTACGCGATGGCGGGCCCCGCCTTCGAGCCGGACTGCTGCATCGCCCTGCCGAGCGCGTCGATCGCCGTGATGGGCCCGCAGGCGGCGATCAACGCGGTCTACTTCAACCAGCTGCAGGCGATCTCCGACGAGGCCGAGCGGGCCGCGGAGACCGAGCGGCTACGGGCCGAGTACGCGGCCGACATCGACATCCTCCACCTAGCATCGGAGATGGTGATCGACGCCGTCGTGGCGCCCGAGCTGCTGCGCGAGGACCTGATCCGGCGCTTCGCCCAGGCGTCATCCAAGCAGCGGGCCTGGCCCGCGAAGCACAACGCCGTCACGCCCGTCTGAGCCGCCGCCTCAGGCGACGCCCGCGGCGCGGGTCTGCTCGTCCTGAAAGGGCGGGTAGGTCTCGGTCAGCAGGAACAGGTAGGCGTCGCTGCGGGCGGTATAGGAGTTGGCGAGGACCATCAGGTCGAACAGCCCCCGCGGCATCTTCCCCGTGACGAGGATGATGACCCAGGCCGCGACGGCGCCGATCTCGAGCAGCAGGTTCATCACGTAGCGCAGGATCACGATCGGGATCGCGAGCAGGAAGCGGAAGAACGTCTTCGGGCGGCTGTAGCGCTCGAGCGGACCGGCGAAGGACATCCGCACCGGGTAGGCGGGGTCGTCCGAGCCGTTGAACGCCGGGTAGGGGTCGCAGAGCAGAGCCGCGTAGGCGAGGACGCGGGTGTAGTAGCGGATGAAGCCGGCCTCGAAGTCGTAGAGGCCCTGGGGGTAGCGACCCGTGATCACGATCACGAGCCAGGCGACGAGCAGCAGGACGCTCGCGGCGATCCCGTAGATGTAGAGCAGGATCGCGTGCGGGATCACGAGGATCAGCCGGAAGAACGCCGTCAGACGGCTGCGGCTCTCAGCGTAGTCGGCCTCGAAGCTGACCGGATAGGACACTCGCTCCCCCTTCGTGTCTGGGTTTCGGCTTCTTGGAAGATCGTATGCGGCAGCGCGGCGGACGGGCCCGGTTTCCGCTTAGATACGGGCGAGTGGAGGCCGTCGAGCTCGCATACGCGGGAATCGCCCGGCAGGCGGAGCTGATCGCCGCCGGCGAGGTCTCCTCGCGCGAGCTCGTCGAGCTCTACCTGGACCGGATCGCCCGTCACGACCCGGTCCTCAACGCGTTCCGGGTCGTGTTCGCGGAGCGGGCGCGAATCGAGGCCGACCAGGCGGACGGACGGCGCGCGGCGGGGGGCTCGCGGCCGCTCCTGGGCGTGCCGATCGCCGTCAAGGACGACATCGACTTGGCGGGCGAGGTGACCACCTACGGCACGAACGCCAAGGAGAAGGCCGCGCCGGCCGACGCCGAGGTGGTGCGACGGCTGCGCGAGGCGGGCGCGGTGGTCATCGGTAAGACGAACGTCCCCGAGATGACGCTGTGGCCGTTCACCGAGACGGCGACCTTCGGCGTCACCCGCAACCCCTGGGATCCGCAGCGCGCCCCGGGCGGCTCGAGCGGCGGCAGCGGGGCCGCGGTCGCGGCCGGCCTCGTCGGCGCGGCGCTCGGCTCCGACGGCGCGGGGTCGATCAGGATCCCGGCGGCGTGGTGCGGGCTGCTCGGCCTGAAGCCCCAGCGCGGGCGCGTATCGCTTGCGCCGCGGGCGCGGGCCTGGCACGGCATGTCGGTCAACGGGGTGCTGACGCGGCGGGTGGCCGACACGGCGCTCTTCCACGACGTCGCCTCGGGTTCGGCGGCCGTCGACGTCGACAGGCCCGCTCCGCCGGAGATCCCCTTCTCGCAGGCCGCCGCGACGCCGCCGGGCAGGTTGCGGATCGCCGCCTCGCGGAAGTTCCCGGGTCTGGTGCTGGCGAAGCTCGACGGTCAGCTCGCTCGTGCCTTCGGGGAGACTCTCGAGCTGCTGCGCTCGCTCGGCCACGAGGTCTCAGAGCGCGACCCCGAGTACGGCAACGACACGATCCCCCACGTCCTCGCCCGCTACCTGCGGGGCGGTCACGACGACGTCGCCGGGCTCGAACACCCCGAGCGTCTGGAAAGGCGCACCCGTTCGTTCGCCCGGCTCGGCGGGCTGATCCCGGAGAGCTTCATCGAGCGGTCCTTCGCCGGGGAGGCGCAGCTGACCGCGCGCATCAACGGCGTGCTCGAGGACAACGACTTCCTGATCACGCCGGCCGTCGCGGCGCTGCCGCCGGCGATCGGCGCGCTGCAGGGCAGGGGCGCGCTCTGGACGCTGAACGCGGTGGCCGGATGGGTCCCCTACAACGGGGTCTGGAACCTGACCGGCCAGCCCGCCGTCTCGGTACCTGCGGGCTTCTCGGCGGAGGGCCTGCCGCTGGCCGTGCAGATCGTCTCGCGGCCCGGCCAGGAGGGTCCGCTGCTAGCGCTCGCGGCCCAGCTCGAGCGCGAGCGCCCCTGGGCCGACCGCGTGCCGCCGGGCTTCGCGTGAGCGACCCGGACGCGCTGCTCGAGCTGGCGATCGAGGCGGCGCGGCTGGGCGGAGGCCTGCTCGTTGAGCGCGCCGCCGGCGGCGCCGAGTCCTCGGTCGCGAGCAAGAGCACCCCTACGGACCTGGTCAGCGAGGCGGACGTCGCCTCCCAGCGCGCGATCCGCGCGCTGCTGCGCGAGCGCCGTCCCGGCGACGGCTTCCTCGGAGAGGAGGAGGGGGAGAGCGAGACGGGGACGAGCGGGCTGCGCTGGATCGTCGATCCGCTCGACGGGACCGTCAACTTCCTGTTCGGGATCCCGCAGTGGTCGGTCAGCGTCGCGGTCGCCGACGAGAAGGGGACCGTCGCGGGAGCGGTGTATGACCCGAACCGGGAGGAGCTGTTCGCCGCGACGCGAGGCGGGCCGGCGCTGCTGCACGGACCGGGGGGCGAGCGCAGCGCGCTGAGCGGACGCTCGGTCGATCCGCACGGCGCCGGCGCCGGCGAGGGCAGCGCGGAGGGCCTCCAGACCGCGATGGTCGCGACGGGCCTCGCCTACGACGCCGAGGTGCGGGGCCGCCAGGCCGAGGTGATGGCCGCGCTGATCCCGCGGGTGCGCGACATCCGGCGCTTCGGGAGCGCGGCGCTCGACCTGTGCTGGACGGCGGCGGGGCGCTTCGACGCCTACTACGAGCGCTCGGTCAAGACGTGGGACGTCGCCGCGGGGGAGCTCGTCTGCCGCTCGGCGGGTCTCGAGATCCGTGAGCTCCCCGAGACCGACGGGCTGCCGTGGGGGATCCTCGCGGGCCGGCCCGGGCTCGCGGCGGCGCTGCAGGACATCGTCGGCTGAGGGCCGGCGGCGCGCCCCGGACTCTCGAACCCGGAGCGCGCCCGCGAGCTACGGCCCTACTTGATCAAGAGCTGTTCGCCCTTGTTGACGGCGCTGGTTTCCTGGCCGGCGGGAAGCCCGCCTTCGGGCTGCCACGTGTTGCCCGTTTCGGGCCCGTTGAGTTCGGTCAACAGCACCCCGACGGGTTCTTCTTCGAACGCCGGGGGGTTCGTCTGGGGGGTGTAGCCGGGTGAGACTTCGCCCAGGTACGGCCCGACCGCGTAGGTGACGGTCGCTTCCTTGCTGAGTTTTTCGACCGGGGTCACGACGCCGATCACGCCGCCGTGAACGCGGACTTTGGCGAGGCCTTCGCATTCGAACTTCGCGAGGAACCCTTCGGCTCCGCCCGGGTCGGCTTCGTCGAACAGCGACGCGCCGGCCTGTTTGGAGGCTTTGTTCAGCCACCCCAGGTTCCCGGCGAGTTTTTCGGTCGTGATCGTTTCCTTCTTGCCGCCTTCGGTTTTGCACGGCGCGCCGAGCGATTTGCACTTCTTGAATTCGGCGACGACGTCGAACTCCTTGTCGGGCAGCGCGAGCTTGCCGCTGTCCTTGAAGGAGGCGCATTCGATCTTGATGTCCCCTTTGCCGGGGATCACGTTGTGCAGGATCGCGGTCGAGCCCTTGCCCTTGAAGGGCTTGGCTTTGCCGATCCCTTCCCGCAGTTCGTACCCGCCCTTGCCGCCTTCGGTGGCGCAGCCCTTTTCGAGTTTCGCGCCGCTGACTTTCGCGCATTCGTACCAGTGGGGATTGGCGGACGCGCCCTGCGCGAGCAGGCCCAGCGCCGCAAAGGCCGCGGCCAGGGCCGCTCCCAGGATCCTCTTCGTTCCCATCTACCGACTCCTCCCCCTCCTCTGATTGCCGGCGGATCGTCGACCCGCCGCCGTCGGAGAGGGCACACCCCAGGCCCTCGTGCAGCCGTGGCTGCCCGCGCGAGGCTTACAAACTGGCTCGCTTCTGTCAAGTGGCCGGGCCCGTGGGCCCGGATCATGCGGCGGGTGGGATTCGAACCCACACGCCCTTGCGGACAGGGCCTTTTGAGGGCCCCGCGTCTACCGTTCCGCCACCGCCGCCTGCCGCACGAAGTGCAGCCGAGCATACCCGCCGCTCAGGCAGGCTGGGGGGGCGCGCTGCCCAGACCGTCGGGTCGGGCGGAGGGGTCGCGGCGCTCGAGCTCGACGTTCCAGCCCTGCTGGAAGCCGCGCATCGCGAACGCGACGAGCAGAATCTGGACAGGAACGATCAGCAGCGTCAGCAGGCCGAGCACGCCCGCGTCGATCGCGGGCGCTTCGAAGCCGCTCTTGTCGCGGCTGAACCAGCCCGGGCCGGCGACGAGCGCGAAGATCGCGAGCAGCACCGCCAGCGCCGAGGCGACGGGCAGCACGCCGCGGTTCCAGCGCCCGGCGTAGAAGGCGAGCGTCAGGTAGACGATCACGTAGAGGATGTCGACGGGGATCATCCCCTGAAGCACGCTCCAGCCGCCGATCGTGACGATCAGGATCAGCGCGGCGCTCGCGAGCAGCAGCAGGATCACCGTCGCGCGCGTCGCCTGCACGACGGGCTTGTCGCGGTTCGGGTGGGTGATGATCGTCCCGCGGGAAGCGGGCTCCTGCGCGTGCGCCGACATCAGCTGATCAAGATACCCGTTGAGGCGGCTCGCGTGCGGGAGCGCCCGCCCGCCGCCGGTACGCTTGCGGGGCCACGCGGGTGTGGTGGAACTGGTAGACACGCCGGCCTTAGGAGCCGGTGGGCGAAAGCCCTTGGGGGTTCGAGTCCCTTCGCCCGCATTGCCGGGCCGTCGCCGCTAACACTCCGGCGTGCGACCGGTTCGGGCCGGGGGCATGAACCCGGCGCCGACGATCACGAGGCCGAACGCGATCGCCCGTGCGGCGATCGCCGGCGCTCCGATACCGATCGGGTCGCGGAAGACCAGGATCCCGCCCATGATCGCGGCGAGGTTGGCCGCAACCGAGGTGAACGCGATGACCGCGACGCCGGGGCCGAGCTGGAGGCCGCGCGCAGAGGCGTAGAAGGCCAGGACGGAGGCGGTCAGGGCGGCAAGCGTCCACTCGCTGACGATCCCTCTCGGCCCCTTGTGGACCGCCTCGGTGAGGTACTTCAGCGCGATGTCGGAGACGCCGAACAGGACGCCCGCGGCGACGGCGAGCATGAGCCCCTCGGCGTAGGGCCCGATGCCTTGGCGGGCGGAGATCCTGATCAGCGCGACGCCGAGCGCGAAGACGCCGCACTCAACCGCGATCAGGGCGGCGAGCGAGTAGTGACGCAACGCGCTGGTGTGCGTCCCGCCGGTGACCGCGATCAACGCCAGGCCGGTGGCCGTCAGCGTCAGGCCTACCCACTGGCGAGGGCCGAGTCGAAAGCCGAACCAGCGCTCGGCGATGACCGCGAGGAAGACGAGCCCGCCCGAGAGAACGGCCTGCACGATCGACAGCGGCGCGAGGGCGAGGGCGCCGACGTGCAGTCCCCACGCCCCGACCGCCACGACCCAGCCCAGGGCGAACAGACGCGAGCGAAACAGGCTGCCTGCGCTGCTCAGGGGATGACGCAACTGCACGGCCGGCGCCGCCTGTGCGCCGCGCTGCTTGAGAAGGAAGGAGACGTTCGTGCCCAGCGCCGCCGCCAACGCCAGGATCAAGCCGGCGAGCATGGGCCGCATTCTTCACGAACCGGAGCGCGCGTTATGACCTCCGCGTCGGGGGTCCTCGAGGCTTGCGTTTTCGCCCCTCAGGAGGAGGTCAGCGACGGGGCGCGGAGTGCGCGTGTCTGTCGAGTTCGCTCTGTAGGATCAAGCGATCATGGTTCCCCTCGCCGTAGGAACGGGCGTCGTAGTGATCGTCGTTGCGATAGCCGTAGCGGTGATCGTCCTCGTCATCGCTGTATCGACGCGGGGGCGTCAGAAGCGCGCAGCGCAGCGTCGCGCGGAGGGTCGGGGCGGACCTCCGGTCGACGGTCCGCAGGCCTAGTGGCCGAAGCTGCGCCGGGCGGACGGTAGCCCCAGGGCGTCGCCGGCCGCCGCCGACTGAACGGATCAAGCAGCTTCACGCTTGATTTGAGTGCCGCGACGCCCGGACGGACCCTGGTGGCATGCGATACCCGGAGCTCCTGTTGGGACGGAGCCAAAGCTAAGGCGTCTCCGACTAGTTGGCAGTAGGCCGCGCTCGGAGCGACACTGGCGGCGGAGGTCGCGCGGCGACGGGCCGGCAGGGGGGCGGGGGTTCGACGGTCGTGCGTCCACAACCAACGAACACGGGGGGAACCATGAAACGCATTCGCGTCTTGGCGTGCTGCATGGCGGCGACCGCCGCAGCAATCGCCGTCACCGCATCGTCGGCGGCAGCTCTGCCTCAGTTCTGGCAGGGCGGCTCGCCGATCGGCGCCGAAGCGAAAAAGGGATTCATCGCGCTGATCGGAAGCGCGACGCTGAAGACCAGCTCGACGCACAAGATCTTGTGCACCGAAGGCATATCGTCGGGCGAAACCAACGGTCCCAACGAAGTGACGAACTTCGGCTGGTGGTTCGTCGGCTGCAAAGAAACGATCTCGGGAGCCTCGTGTCACAGCACGAACCCCCTTGGGTCCGAAGGCGAAATCGTGACCTTCGCGCTCAAGGGGCCGCTCGGCTATCTGAGGACGACAGCGCCGGTCAAGGTGGGCCTGCTCCTCAACACGGGCGAAGGCGCCATCACAAAAATCCAGTGCGGCACGCTCACCGGCGAAGTGAAGAAATCAGTGATCGGCGAAGCCAGACCGATCAACGTCCAGCAGACGGGGTGGGAACTGGTCTTCAACGAAGCGGGGGGTAATCAGGAATGGACGAAATTCGCGGGCGAAACGGCCACGCACAGGCTCGAAGCCTTCGCGGAACCGGCCGTGCTCGTCACGACGTTCACCGGATGGTGGAGCGAAGAACTGGAAATCAGAGGGTGACCCGGACCGGCGTCGGTCCAGCGACTCGACGCCGCTACCCGGCCTCGGGATCGGCTTCGAAGATCCCGAACGTGTTGCCCTCGGTATCGAGGAAGTACCCCTGCCAGCATCGCCCTGGAACGGCGAACTTGGGCATCGCCACGATGCCGCCCGCTGCTTCGATTGATGCTGCGGTGACGTCGAAGTCCGCGACCTCCATCGAGATCACCGCGGCGTTGGTGCCGCTCGGCCGCTCCGGGATCGGCACGGGCCTCGCGAGGATCGCCCCCTCGATGCCGCCCGGCGTGCGCGTCCGCCAGTACTCGATCGGCATGCCCTCGACGCGGCCGAGTTCCCAGCCGAAGACCGAGCCGTAGAAGGCCGCCGCGCGCGCCGGATCGTCGGCCTGCAGCTCGAAGTAGCGAGGGCTGTTCACGGCCGGGACGATACGCGCGCGCCGCCCGTGACGCTCCGTGCCTGCCGGCGGCCCGGACGTGTGGCGAGACTTCCTCCCGCGTTCCGGTTTGATGTTGGTGCTCGCGCCGGTGCGGGCGTGCCCGATGAACGCCCCTCCGAGAAAGCCCTGCTCGACGCTGTTCGCCCTCGCCGCGATCTGTCTCGGCCTGCTCGCGTGCGCGCCGGGAGCGGCGGCCGTGGAAGCCGAAGCTCCGCTCCCGGCGGCGCCCGCCCCGGCGGCCCCGCCGGTGCCTCTGCCTGTCGAAGTGACGCTCAGCACGGCAGGTCCCGGGCGGCCGGTCCCGGCCCGCTTCCTGGGCCTCTCCTTCGAGGCGCAGGCGCTCGATCAGCTCGGGGCGCTGGCCGGGCGGGGGGATCTCGTCACGCTGCTGCGCTCGCTTGGTCCCGGGCTGATCCGCTTCGGGGGGATTACGGCGGATCAGAACGTCGCCTGGACGGATCCCCTGACGCCGCGGCCGGCGTGGGCGACGAGCACGATCGGCCCGGCGCAGATGAAGGCCCTCGGCGCGCTCGCCAGGCGCAGCGGCTGGGGGGTGCTCCTGACGGTCGGCATGGCCCACTACGAACCCGAAGCGGCCGCGCGCGAGGTCGCCTCCGCCCGGGCCGCCCTCGGCTCGCGCCTCGTCGCGGTGGAGGTCGGCAACGAGCCCGACGCGTACGGCCGCCACGGCTTCCGCCCGCTGCCGTGGATCGCGCAGGGCTATGAGGAACAGGTCACCCAGTACCGGGAAGCGATTGCGCGCCTGGTGCCCGGCGTCCCGCTCGCGGGGCCCGACGTGTCCGGGTCGGGGATCTTCCCCGAATGGGGCTTCGCCGAGGGCGCGTCGCAGGCGCCGCTGATGCTGACGGGGCATCACTACCCGCTGGGATGCGCGCAGACGCCCCCGCCGAGCATCGAAACGCTGCTCAGCCCGGCGATCCGGGGGCGCGAGGCCCAGTCGCTCGAAACGTACCTGTCGATCTCGCGGCCGCAGGGGATCCCGTTCCGAATGGATGAGACGAACTCCGTCTCCTGCGGCGGCGTCCCGGGCATCAGCAACACGTTCGCCTCGGCGCTGTGGGCGGCCGGCTACGTGGGCGAGGCGATGGCGGCGGGGATCGTCGGAGTCAACCTCCAGGGCAACCCGACCAACTGCGCCGGCTACACGCCACTGTGCGCTCCAGACGCCCCCGCGCTGGCAGCCGGACGGCTGCGCGCGCAGCCCGACTGGTACGCGCTGCTGCTGACCCGCTCGCTGATCGGCTCGCGCCCGCTGCTCACGACGATCGCCTCGACGGGCGCCCCCAACCTGGCCGCCTACGGCTTCGCCGGCCCGAACCACACCCGCAAGCTGCTGCTCGTCGACGACGAAGCGCCGGGGTCGAGCCCGCTGGCGGTCCGTGCCCCGCTGGGGCCGGGCTTCGGGGTGGCGCGGGTGGTGCGGCTGACCGGACCGTCCCTGACGGCGACCACGGGGGTCAGCCTCGGCGGGCGCGCGGTGCCCGCGAGCAGAGAGTTCGTCGAACCCGCCGTGGGCGAGCACGCGACGCTGCGGGGCGGGGTCCTCTCGTTGCGGCTCGAACCCGCGAGCGCGGCGCTCGTCACGGTGGCTTCAGCGCCGAAGAAGAAGCCGCGCCGGCGCCACCGCAGGCACTAGGCGAAGCGCGCGCAGAACACCTCGACGACGCGGGGATGGAACTGGCTTCCCGAGCAGCGCTGGATCTCGGCGAGCGCCTCGGAGACCGTGATCGCGTCGCTGTACGGGCGGTGGCGCATCATCGCCACGAAGGCCGCGCAGACGGAGATGATCGCCGCGGCGATGGGGATCTCCTCGCCGGCGAGGCCGTCCGGGTAGCCGTGGCCGTCGTAGCGCTCGTGGTGTGAGCGGATCAGGTCCGCCGTGTGGGCGAGCGAGGGCGCAGCGGCGACGATCCGGGCGCCGATCTCGGCGTGCGTGCGCATCACCTCCCACTCGGCCGGCTCGAGCGGGCCGGGCTTCGTCAGGATCGCGTCGGGAATCGCGAGCTTGCCGACGTCGTGCAGCCGCGCCGCGAGCTCGACTCGCTCGGTCTCAGGCTCGCCCAGGTCGAGCGCGCGGGCGGTGTCGGCCGCGAGATGGCCCATGCGATTGAGATCCTCGAGCACCCCGGGGTCGTGCTCGTTGAGGACCTTCAGGAGCAGCCCGAGGCACTCGCGCGTGGGCCGTGGCCGCGCCTCGTCGTCGTGGTGGCGAAGGAGGACCGACATCTTCGCTGGATGTATCGACTCGGCCTTTCGCTTTCCTGAGAGGAGCGGCGATCGGGCGCGTTACGGGTTGGGGGCCAGCGTTTGACGCCTGACCTTCCAAGCAGCCTTGACGGGGTTGAGGAAGTAGGGCGGGGACTCGACCGTCAGCCTGTCGTCGTATTCGTATTCCTTCGAGTACCCGGTCGCCACCGAGCTTCCGCTGCTCGTGCCGACGGGGCCGCGGAACAGCTGCGCGATCGCCCCGTACACGTTCAGTTTGCCCAAGGGCGCTCCGCAGTCGTAGTTGTCGACGATGAAGGAGTGGTTGAGCGCGAGGATCGCGGCGTAGATTTCCGGGTTGCTGAGCGCTTCTGAGCTGTTGGTCGCGCTGCTGCAGTTGCCCGAGGTGCTGCCGCGCGACCCGCTGAGGGGGTGGTAGACGCGGACGAAGTTGTTGGCGATCAAGCCCAGGGTGGCGCCGGTCGTGGGGGTGCCTTCGGCGTTCACGGGCGGTTTGAGGTTGCCGGTCACGACTATGTCGTTTTCGGCAGCGATCGTGAGCGATTTGGTGTATTCACCCTTGACGTAGACGTTCCCGCAACCGCTGTCGCCGGTGTAGGTCGGCCCGAACGGTGTGTAGGTCACGCCGCAGGTGCCGTTCGCCACGTAGATCACGCCGTTGGACGGCCAGGCCACCCCTGTGGTCGTGGTGCCTTCGCTGGTGACCGTCATCGTTTCGCCCGTGAGCGTGATCGTCGTCTTGCCCGTGTAGAGCTTGCTGGCGAGCGTTTTCAGCGAGGCGTTGCTGGGCGGCGGTTCGACGGTCTGGACGGTTCCTTTGGGGACGAGCGTCCCTTTCACGTTGAGCGTGCCCGTGCAGCCTGATTTGTATTCGTACCAGCCTTTGAATTCGATCAGGTCCTGGGTGCTGCGCCCGAACGTTGCGCCGCCGCAGATTTCCGCGGTGTCCTCGGTGTGCAGCGGACCTTTGACTTCGTCGCTTTCGACGAACACGATGTTGACGCATTCGGACGGCCGTGAGGCGCGGAACGCGGCGCACTGCGGTTTGGCGGGCGAGTAGGCGTACGGGTCGAGCGTCTCGTACTTGGTGTAGTAGATGTAGTTGAGCAGGCCGGCGTTGGAGAACGTCGCGACCAGCGTGCGCTTCGCGCACGATGCCGTTTCGACTTTGTTTTTGCACGCCGTCGCCGAGCCGGAGTAGCCTGTCGACTCGATCCTGAAGGTCCCGCCGGCCAGCGTGCCGTTCTCGATCATCGTCTGAGTCGGTTTTTCCGGGTTGCATTTGGCTTCCGGCGAGGTCGAGGCGGGAAGCAGCTGAACCGCGTATTCCTCTTCGCTCGAGCCGGGCACGGTGGCGCGGTTGGCCGTCGAGCCGACCTGGTTCAGGGCAGGGTTTTTTTCGGCTTCTTTGCTCGTGCAGTATTCCCAGTAGCTGCTGTTGCGATTCAGGTGGAAGACGTAGTTGTCGATGCCGGCCTGTGCCGCGTAGTAGGCCTTCTTGGCTGAGACGTCGCGGTGGCTGAGCGCGATGTCGCCTTCGGCGGCGACGAGCGCCGCGGTCACCAGCAGCGAGCTGATCAGCAGGGCCGCGATCGCGAGCAGCATCGTGAAGCCGTCCTCTGCGGCCGGCTGCGCGCGGCGGCGCGCGAGGGTGTCTCGGATCACGTGCATGGCGTGTTCTGGCTCGTCGTGGAGGCCGGATCGAAGCGCAGCAGGACCGTGTTGGTGAGTTCGACGCTCTTCCCGATCGTGTTGCTCGTCTCTTTCGTTTCGGGAGCGACGGTGAAGGCGATCTTCACGGCCGCCGTGAGCTTTGCGTTTTCAGTGCTCAGCGGCGTGCCGAGTTCCGTTTCGGGCAGGGTGCTGCCTTCGTACTTGTAGTAGCGGAAGACGGGCGTGGTGCCCGACTGGGAGATTCCCGTCAGGACGGTCCGAGTGCTGCTCGGCGTCGAAGAGAACGTCCAGTGCGGCGCGACGCCGCCCGTGCTGGCGTACTTCGCGTCGTAGAGGGTCGTGCCGGAGAGGTAGAGCTTGTGCTCGGTCATCGAGCTGAAGTAGGCCCCGCTGCCCTGTTCACTGAGCAGATAGAGCGCAGTCGGGGTGCTCTGCGCGAGCACGGGGACGGCCGAGACCGCCACGCAGCTCGAGTGCAGCTGGTTGGTCACGTATTCCATCGCCAGCCGTCCCCGCTGGTTGGCGTGCACGCGTTCGGAGACGCCGGCCGTCTGTCGGAAGGAGAACTCGATGATCGCGAACAGCGCGAGCGCGACGACCATCGAGGTGACCGTTGCGACGAGCAGCTCGACGAGGGTGAAACCCGCTTCGCCGCGAAGCGTCGGCTGCGGAGGGTTGGTGACGTGCGTCACGGGCACGTGCTCCCCAGTTCGACTTCGGGGCTGGTGCCGCCCTCGAAGAGTTCAACGGTCGTGCCAGAGGTGGTGTTGCGGTTTTCGACGCTCTTTTTGACACGGTATTTCGTTCCGCTTTTCGTGAAGAGCGCGCAGACGGTGTATTTCCCGAACGGGAGGCCCGGCCGTTCGAGCGATCCTTTCGCGGTCGTGATGGTCCCTGCGAGTTTCATTTTGTAGCTCGTGTTGTTGCAGGTGCCTTCGCCCGTGTCGGTGTCCTTCACGTAGAGTTCGAACCCGGAGGTCACGAGGCTGCCTTTGCTCGAGCTCGTCCCCGTGTAGAGGAGCGGGATCATCCCCGGCTCGGTCACGGTCGTTGCGACGGTGGCCCCGGGTTCCAGCAGCGGTGCGCCCGCTTCCGCCCCATAGTTTTCGGGGTTGTTGGCGGCGCAGCTGCCCGCGAAGACGACGTATGCCGAAGCGAACGGGAAGAACGTCTGCGTCGATTGGATGACTTCGCCGGTCCCGGAGGTGTAGCCGCTCGATTCGCTGCTGAGGAAGTCCCTGGGCGCGGTCATTCCGCTCTGCTTGGCGACCACGTTCAGCGTCTGAGGCCCGCCCAGCGAGGAGGGCGCCGTAGCGAGCGTGGCGTTGATTTTGCCGGCTTTGTTGAACTCGAGCGGGTCGCTGGCGGTGGTCTGTCCCGTCAGCGAGATCGGGCGTTTCGCGACCGGCACTTCGCTTTCTCCGTCGGGGTTCACGTAGCCGGACTGCGTGGCGTTGACGTTGTAGGTGCCTTCTTCCAGCGGGCCGAACACGATGCAGCCGTTGCTCCCCGTGGTTCCTGAGAGGGCGGCGGGGCCCGTGCCGACGATGTTCATGCCGGCCGTCCTGCCGCCGCGGCCGTCTTCGACTTGCACCACGAGCTCGCCGCCGGCGGGAGGCTCGACGAGACCCGTCTGCACCACCTTGGGCCGTTTCCCGATGCCCGTCCAGCTGACTTCCGAGGTCGTCTGGAAGTAGTCGGCGTTGGCTTTGCTCGAGCTGCAGCTTCCTTCGCCGGAGGTGTCCGAGACGAATTCCGACTTGGAGACGATCGTGTAGCTCGTCTTCTGGAAGGTCACGACTTTTTCTTCTTTGAGGCTGGCGAGCGCGGCGCTGCCGAGGCTGCGCAGCCGTTCCTCGTCCTGCTGGGCGAGCGTCGTCGCCTGTGCCCTTACGCGCTCATCGCGCTGCACGCGGTTGGAGGCATCGAAGGCGTTGAAGGTGCCGACCGAGACCAGCGCGACCAGCAGCGCGCTGATGAGCACCTCGAGGAGCATCATGCCGTCCTCGCCGCGCGCGTCGACCGTCCGCAGGCGGGTGGCGAGAGCACGTGCGACCGTGCCCCCGCGATACCGCCAGCCCGACCTGGTCTGAAAGAAAGTGCGCATTGATACAGAGGGTTCTCGAACCTACGACTTCGTTTCGGCAACGCCCGAGCGCTGCTTGAGCCAGGCGACCCCGTCTAGGCGCCTTGATCGCCGCTGTGCGGCGCTCGTTGCGCGGCGGCGTTCGCGCTCGGAGCGTCAGTGGCGAGCGGAGCGAGGCGGCGCGTGCAGCACGACCGACGCGTGCACGACTTCCGCGCGGCCGGAGACGGCGGTTGTGACTGTGGCAAGGCGCACGGGGATGCTGCGCAGGCGGCCGAGGAGCCGGCGCGCGTCGCGGGTCAGAAAGACGCTGACGGTCGCCGAGCGGCCCGCCGGTATCGCGAAGCGCCCCGCCGCCAGGGTCACGATCGCCGGGCGGCGCGTGCGTGCGTTCGCGCGAATCGCCCGGGCAGTGCGCAGCACCAGCGTGCCCGTGCACGCGCCCTGCTGGGCGGGGCAGTGGAGGCGCACGTGGACGACCCCGCCGGGCCTCGCCAGCAGGCCCGCGGTCGTCAGGAACGCCCCGAAGGAGGGCGTCTTGAAGGCGAGCACGGAGCCGCCGGGCAGTTCGGGGACGATCGTGCCCGGCGCCTCGGGGAGGGCCCCTTCGCCGCCGAAGCGGACTTCGTGAAGGCCGCTCGAGTCCTGGCCGGCGATCCTCCATTCATCGGTTGCGGCGCCCGCGACGGTGGGGGCGAAGCGCACGGTCTCGGTCACGCTCTGGCCCGGTTCGATCGTGCTTTCCCCCTCGGCGAGGGTCGTCGTGGCGTGGAACTCGCTCGCGACGGGGGGCTTTGAGATGTTGATTTTCACGGGCAGCCCGCCGCTGTTGAAGATCGTGAACGAGCGGGTCGTCTCCGAGCCGACCGTGACGCGGCCGAAGTCGATCGCCGCGGGGGAGATCGTGAGCAGGCCCGGGGTGGTCGACACGCCGAGCAGATGGACGCTCGTTTCCCCCCCGTTGGTCTTCAGTTCGAGCGTGCCGCTGAAGCTGCCGTATTCGCTCGGCGCGAAGCTAACCGGAACGAGCACTTCCTGATTCGGGCTCAGTTCGTGGGGGAGGTCCTTCGATTCGAGGAGGAAGGGCGCTTTCGGGAGCGTCGAGCCCTGCACGACGAGCGTTTCAGAGCCGACGTTCTTGAGCAGGATCGATTCGGAGATCGGATGGCCGGGGGTCGTGCCGCCGAAGGAGACGACGGGCGGGCTCGCTTCGAGCTTCGCGCCGACCGCCTGGCCGGTGCCCGAGAGGGAGAAGGGGAGCGTTTCGCCGCCCCCGAGCGACACTTTCAGCGTTCCGGCCCGCGGTCCCGCGGCTTTCGGGGAGAATTCCAGCGGCACGGTCATCTGTTCGCCGGCCGCGAGCGTCTTGGGCAGCGGGGGGAGCGACGCGCCGACGGCGAAGTCGGCTTCGGTCGTTTCGATCTGGGTGACGGTCACTTCCCGGTTGGCCGTCAGCGTCAAGGTCTTCGCGGCGGTCGAGCCGACCTTCGTGAGCGGGAATTCGGTTCGCCCGCCGGAGATCGGCGGCGTCACGGGGGAGCCGAAGCCGATGACGTGTTCGTCGCGCGTGCCGACGTACATCCGGCCGAGGCCGACGCCCGGGGTGGAGAACTTCGCCGACTGCCCGATCGGCCAGCTCGCGAGCAGGACGGGCTGTTTGGAGGAGGGTTTGGCGGCGTAGGCCCGCAGCTCGGAGCCCTTGCCTTCGCCGTTGGGGGACCACACGACCCAGACGACGGCCGATCCGGTTTCGGTTCCGTTGGAGGTGATGATCGGTGCGCCCGAGGTGAAGCCGAAGGCGTCCGAGGAGACCGCGGCGAGATGCAGGCTCGGGGTGCCTTCGGCGGTCAGGGCGTAGCTGTAGACGTCGAGGTTCCCCGAGCCGCCGCCGGCGCTGTGCCCGGCCGAGGCGGTCGGGATGTAGACCCAACCGCCTTCCCCGGGCCAGACGCCGGGGCGCGACCAGACGCCGCCGTTCGGTCCGATCCGTTCGACGACGTCGTCGGAGCCGTGGAGGCCCATCCCGTAGCCGCCGAGTTCGTCGCGGTTCAGCAGGTAGACGTAGCCGTCCTTCCCGACGGCGACCGCGAGGTGGGGGATCGAGCCGGTGCCGAAGTACGGGCTCGGCAGGCCCGTCACGCCGCCCGAGCCGAAGTCGGCGTCCCACGTGTTCAGTTCTTCGGCTTCGAACGGGGCGAAGAAGTCGGTCGCTTTCAGCGTGCCGTTTGCCTGCACCTGCAGGCGCACGATCGCCTGGCCGAGTTCTTCGGGCGGTTTGCTGCCGGGGATCGGCGGCGGCGGGTCGGCGCCGTTGCCGGTCGAGAGCAGGATCTTCCCGGGACCGTCCGAGGTCAGTCCGGCGCCGGACTGCCAGATCCCGGCGCCGTCGCTGTCGGCGGCCCAGCGGGCCTTGACCGAGCCGGAGGTCGAGACCCCGAACACCCAGCCCTGGTAGGGGTCGTGATCGCAGTGCGAGCCGAACGCGGCGTACACGGCGCCTTCCATCAGCAGCAGGCCGGGGCGCTGGAGCTCGTCGGTCGCGTTGAAGCCGAGACCGGGGATGTTCTGGGCTTCGCCGCCGAGTTCGACGGGGAACCCGGGCCGCTCGGCGCCGGTCGACATTTCGATCGCGTCCATCCACCAGCGGCCCGCGCCCGAGCTTCCGCTCGCGTAGGTCTTGTGCGTCAGGTAGGCGATCCCCGTCGCCGAGTCGATCACGGGCGTGGCGGTGACGCCGATCGAGGGGGTCAGGTCGGCGCATCCGATTTCGGCCGGGTTCCAAGGCGTCCCGTGGGGCAGCGTCTGCGACCACTCCGGGGAGCCGGTCGCGGGGTTCAGGCCGTAGACGTGGTTCGTCTCGGTCGCCACCAGCAGGGTGCCGTTGTAGAGCAGCGGCTGCGCGTAGACCTGCCCTTCGACCTTCGTCGACCACTCCCGCCCGAAGGTGCCGCCCTGGATCAGTTCGGGCGTGAGCGAGGCTTCGCCGGGGTACCAGCCGGTCCGCAGGTCGTCCCCGGAGTTCGTGATCCCGGACGCGCGGGCCTGCCCCGCGGCGGCGAGCAGAATCAGCAGGCAAACGAGCGTTACGCCGCTACGTACACGCATCAGAAGAGTCCGCCCTCCTTGGCAGAGCCCCGGGTTCGCCGCGTCTCGGCGTTCCATCGGTCGGCGAAGCTTACCCTTCGGTCTCCGGTCCGAACAGGGGTGGGCGCTGACCGTCACGCCTGCCCGGGGCCCGGCCAGCCCCTACAATCCTGGGCCCCCGGGGGACTGGTGTATCGGTAACACGGTGGTCTCCAAAACCGCAACGCGAGGTTCGACTCCTCGGTCCCCCGCTTCAGTCAGGCCCCGGAAATCCGGGGCTTTTGGCTTTCTAGAGCCGATCGCGTGGTGATGTGATTGTGGGCGGCGTTCCGCATCGATCCGCTGGAATCCGCTCGTTTCGATCCCTTTCTATCCCTAGAGCTATCCCCTGAGGGACCAGGCGGCCGGCGTGACCTGCGGAGTGCGGCGCGTTCGTCTCTCACGGTGCGAGTCTGTAGCCGACGCCCCACGTCGAAGGAACCCACCCGACCGCGCCTGCGGCTGCGAGGGCGCGCCGCACGCGGCCGGCGTGCGTGTCCACGGTGCGCGTCGTGCCGGCGGCGCGGTAGCCCCATACGTCGCGCAGCAGGTCGTGGCGAGTCCAGACGCGCTCCGGGTCGTGGGCCATGTACAGGAGGAGGGCGTACTCGCGCCTACGGAGGCGCACGGGCGTCGGGCCGTACATGACCATGTGCGTGCGCGGATCGACGGTCAGTTCGCCATAACGGAGGGCGCCGGAGCCCGCAAGCTCGCCCGAGTACGGGGTGCGTCGAGCGTCGAAGCTCGCGCCTTCGTTCGATGCGCGGTCGCGTACGACCATCTCCGGGTCCAGCATCGCGGGGTCGCTGACGACGCGCACATCGTGGCCGTAGATCGCTACGGCCAGGGGCCAAGCTCGCGGGTTATTCTCCGGAGGCACGGGAGTTACGGCTCCTTTGCCACGCCCCCGGCTGTTGACGCAGCGCGGGGGCACTATTTGCTGGACGTCGCCCAGCCTACGCCTAAAGTGCCAGGGCGTCAATGCTAGGGAGCTTTAGCTATGGACTATGCGCCCGGGCGGATGCGATGTTTCGCTCGTGTCGCGCGCACCCGCTCCCGATCCGGCGCTGGCAGCCGTGTTGAAACGCCTGCGTGAGGATCGCGGGCTCACGCAGGAAGCGCTCGCCTTCAAGTCGGGCGTCTCGATCAGCTCGCTCGGCCGGATCGAGACCGGCCACACGAGCGCTGCGTGGACGACCGTCCGTCAGCTCGCCGCTGCGCTCGGGGTGAGCATGGGCGAGCTTGGCTCGATGGTGGACGGCGAGCGGTAGGCGCTCGCCGACGTGAGTCGGCAATACAATCGTTCCTATGACGACGAAGGAGCGTCTGCACCAACTTGTGGACACGCTGAGCGACCGGGAGGCCGAGGAGGCATTCCGCTTGATCGACGCCGAGCTCCGAGCCAGCGAATCTGATGTCGCAGCGCTCCCGGAGGGGTGGGGCACGACCCTGACGGGCGAGCCGATGCCCGATGTGGCAGCCGCCGTCCGTCGCTCGCGCGCAGCGCACTGACGACGTGCTCGTCGTTGACGCAGCCTTGGTCGTCGAGCTTGCCTTGGACAAACTCGGCGAGCAAGCCGGGCTCTTGTTCGGCGGCGATCAAGAGTTGACGGCGCCCTGCCTGCTCTGGAGCGAGGTGCCATCGGTCATCAACGAGATGACCTTCCGAGGCGAAATCTCCGGGGTTCTCGCGGATCGCGCCATCGAGCGCTTCCTGGCTGGCAAGCTTCACGTGAGCGAGCGTCGTCACCCCGAGCTGACGATCACTGCGGTGGGCATCGCCAGAGAGCTGGGATGGGCGAAAACGTACGACGCCGAGTATCTCGCTCTTGCGCGACTGCTCGACACGCGAGTGGTCACGCTCGACCTGCGCCTACGTCGCGGCGCCGAGCGACTCGGTCTTGTCGTTACCCCCGACGAGTTGACGGGTGGTACGGCCGGACTCGAGGGATCGAGCTGACGCCATTACAAGTTTGATATAGCGGGGGTCGTGAGCCTCTCCAAGCTGCCCACTCACGATGAGGTGCTCGCTGCGCACCTCGACGACGATCCCGAGTACCGTCGCGAGTGGGAGCGCACGGCGCTCGCCCGCGCGGTCGCCGTGAAGGTGATCGCCTACCGCGCCGAGCACGGACTCAGCCAGACTGCGCTTGCCCGGCGTCTGGGGATGAGCCAGCCGGCCATCGCACGGCTCGAGAGCGGCGAGCACAACCCGACCTTCCCAACGCTGCTACGCCTCTCGAAGGCGCTCGCGATCGAGTTCGCGATCGACATCGCGCCCGGCGGACAAGAGCCGTTGCTCATCGGCAGCCGCGCACGCCGTGACGCTCTTGAGTCGTTCCAAGGCGACGGTTGCTCCGTCGTCATCGCAGCCACCTGATCGTAGTCCAGTCGCGGAAGCGGCCTCGCGCCGGTCGACGATCGAGAGGCGCTTCAACCCTCGCCGTCGATTGGCAGCTCTCCGAAATGCTGCTCGAACTCCTCTGGGGGCAGCTCGCGTACGTCGTGGCGGGAAAGCATCGCCTCCACGCCCAAGTCAGGGCGCAAGACGACCCGGCCATCTGGACGACGCTCCTCGACCACGTAGTCACCCGACAGGTCCCCACTGAGCGTCACACGAGCCAGCTCCATCACCCGCAGCGTCGCATGCCGCGCCGACCGACCGACGCCAGCCCGTCCTCCGCGCCGGCCTTGCTGCCGTCTGCGTTTCGCCGGCGGCACAGCGCAACGACCCAGGACAGACCACATGCACGGCCCAGCGGGTGCTGTGCGAGTGCTGTGTCCTCTCGGGGCCACGACGGAGCCTGCCCGGGGTGGCCGAGCCTCCGGTGGCGGTGAGGAGCGGCTCGTGTCGCCGTGCAGAGTGCGCGAGGCCTTATGGGTGGCGCGAGCGCCGGGAGTTGTTGCGGCCGGTGGCCGCCGTTACGTGCATCGGAGGCGTCGGCTTCGCCTCCTTGTCCCAGCTCGCTCGGCCGGCGCGAGAGGGGTCGGGGTTCGCCGACTCGACTCCACGAAACCCGTTGGCTCATTCGCGGGTTTGGCGGTCAGTAATGGCTGTGGTGACCGCTTCTAGCATCGGTGCTGCGAAAGGCGGCGGCTATGCCAGGTACTTGGAGGGCAAGACCGTCCAGCCCGAGCGCGGCGATTACTACCTGACGCCCGGCGGTGAGCCGGCGCAGGCACCCGGTCGCTGGCTTGCCTCCGCGGACACGCTCGCACTTCTCGGGATAGAGGGCAGCGGCGTTGACGGCGCGGACTTCATCGCTCTGATGGAGGGGAGGCATCCGACGAGCGGTCGCTGGTTGCGTCGTGAGGGTGCCGGCGGCGGGCGGGGCGGCGGAATCGACGTGACGTTCAGCGCCCCGAAGTCGGTGTCCGTGACGTGGGCGCTCGGCGACGAGCGCGAGCGCGAGACGATCGAACAGGCTCACCGCAGCGCCGTCGAGCAAGCGATCGGGTACATGACCGAGACGGTGCCGACGGTCAGGCGCCGGTACGGCGGTGAGGTCGTGGAGGAGCCAGCGCGCGAGCTGATCGCCGCCGAGTACCTGCACACGACCGCACGCGGCGTAGCGGATGGCGATGCGCCTGACCCGCAGCTGCACAGCCACGTGGTCATCACGAGCGCGGTCAGGGAGGACGGGCGGATCGTCGCTGTCGCCTCACGACCGATCTTCCGCTCCGCCCGGGAGGTCGGCGCGTTCTACCGCTCAGCACTCGCACATGAGCTCTCCCAGCACGGCTACGCGATCAACGGTGGCACCGGCAACGACGGTCGCTACTTCGAGATCGCCGGCGTGCCCCAGGGGCTGATCGACGCGTTCTCGGCTCGCAGCCGCGAGGTCGCGGCGGCGGCAGAGCGGTTCCGGGCGAAGTGGGGGAGAGCACCCGAGCGCGGCGAGCTGCGACGGATGAAGCTCGAGAACCGCAAGGCCAAGCTCCCCGTGACCCGTGCGGACCTGCAACGCGTTTGGGATGAGACAGCCGCACGCCACGACCACGCGCGGGAGCGACACGACAGGCAACCGGGTGGTCGCTCGCGGACCGAGGGCGCGCTCGAGGACCGTGCCGAAGATCGACTGACCGAGCGCGCCGCGACGTTCGAGCCGGGCGAGCTGCGCACCGTGTTGCTCGAGCAGTCCGCCGGCGAACTCGCTCCCGCCGACGCACTCGCCAGAGCGCGGGACATGGTCGCCGAGCGCCGGGTGCTCCCGCTGGAGGGCGGCCGGATGACGACACTCGCGGTACGTGCGAAAGAGCAGGCGATCGAGCGCAACTTCGCGGCGCTCGCCCAGCCAGCCGGCAGGGATGTCGGCGAGCGGGCACGCATATCCGCTGGCGACCAGCTCGCCGAGCGGATCGGTTCGCGTCTCAGCGATGAGCAGAGCCACGCGCTCCAGATCCTCACCGGCCCCGAGCGAGCCGCCGTGCTGATCGGCCCGGCGGGCACCGGCAAGGGCGTGGTGATCGACGCTGCGGCCCGCGCCGAGCAGCTCACCGGACACACCACCTACGGGATCGCCGTATCCGGCTCGACCGCACAACGCCTCGGCCAGGACAGCCCGGCGCTGGCCGGACAGACACTCACGCTGGACGCGCTCGTCGCCCGCGTCCAGCACGGCCGGTTCGACATCGACGCGCGCACGACGATCTACTTCGACGAGGCAGGGATGGCCGACACCAACCGACTCGACCGGCTGGCCGAGGTGGTCGAGCGGGCAGGAGCGAAGCTTGTGGCGATCGGCGACGGCGCGCAGCTCCCCTCGATCGGCGCCGGCGGCATGTTCGACCGGCTCGCAGAGATTGCCCCGAGCGCAGCGCTATCGAACGTGCGGCGCACTCTCGACCCCGCCGAGCAGAGAGCATGGGCAGACCTACGCGCAGGACGCTCCGACCGGGCGATGGCACACTACCTGCGGCAGGGCCGTCTGCACATGACCGACAGCCGCGACCAGGCCGTCGAGCACGCCGTCCAAGACTGGGCCAAGCTCACCGAGACCGTCCCGATCAGCGAGGTCGCGCTGATCTCCGACGCATCGAACGTCGAGATCAACCGTCTGAACGCCCGCGCCCAGCACTACCGCGCGGAGCGCGGCGAACTCGGCGACATCGAAGCCGAGATCCCCGGCGTGCCCTACGGGATCCGCGCAGGCGACCGGGTAACGACGATCGACCAATACCACCAACCGGGCGCAGACCGCATTGAGAACGGCGCCCGCGGCGAAGTCGTCGACATCAACGAGACCGGCGAGGTGCTGATCCAGTTCGACGCCACCAACCAATGGCGAACACTCGCCGGCGACGAGCTCGCACGCATCCGACTCGCCTACGCGCAGCACATCCACCGCGCGCAAGGCGCGACCGTCACCCGCACGCTCGTCCTCACCGGCGGCTGGCAGACCAGCAAGGAGCCCGCCTACGTCGAGGCATCCCGCGCCCGCCAAGGCACCGACTGGTACGTCAACCGCCAAGACCTCGGCACCGACGGACACGACACCGACCGCATCAAACGCCTCGCCCGCGAGATGAGCCGCAGCACCACGCAGACACCCTCACTGGCGCACCCGGAACGATCCAGCTACGAATGGGGAGCGGGCCGCGCCCTCACGCTCGAACGTCACGGCCCCGAGCGCTACGTCCCGCGTCTCCCCGGCATCGTTCGCGCGCTCCACCGCAGCGCCCAGCCGCCAGCACCCGAGCGGACACGATGACCAGGGAGAAGTGCATCCAGCGCACCGTCCCGCGTCTCGCCTTCAACCAGCAGGAGGCCGCGGAAGCGCTCGGCATATCGGTCGACCACTTCGCTCGGCACGTCAAGCCCGACCTCCCCGTCGTCTATTCAGGATCGCTGCGGCTCTATCCCCGACAGGCACTCGAGGAGTGGCTCGACGAGCACACAATCCAGCGGAGGCGGCGTGTAGCGTGACCAAGATGCCGAAAGACACCAAGACTCGATACCAGGGCATCTACGCTCGCCACCGGGTTGATTGCGCGGTGGAGCAAGAGCGAACGTGCAATTGCTCGCCGTCCTATTGGGGCCAGGTGTGGGATCGCGCCGCCGGCAGGCCACGCAAGACCAAGAAGATGCGTTCGATTGCCGAGGCCCGTAACGCCTGCGCCGACCTCGAAGCGACGCTCCGCGCCGGGATGCTCCCGGCATCGAACACGATGCGCGTAGCCGCCGCCATCGAGGCCTATCTCCGTGCGATCGAGGCCGGCACCGCCCTCAACAAGCACGGACGCCCGCACAAGCCGTCAGCCGTCCGTGATCTCCAAGGCGCGCTCGAAGGCTACGTGCAACCTGCCTTCGGCGGACACCGCCTTGGGGATGTGCGCCGCGGCGACGTCCAGCGACTCGTCGACTCGATGACGCCCGAGAAGTCGGGTAGCCGCGTGCGCACCGTCGTCAACTCAATCCGCAGTCTCTACGCCTGGGCGCAAGACCGAGAACTCGTCGACAGCGATCCCGCGTCCCGCGTGCGGCTGCCGGCGATGAACGCTACGCCGCGCGACCGCGTCGCCACGGTCGCCGAGATGCAGACGCTGCTCGACAGTCTCGACCCCGCCGATGCGCTCCCTTACGCGCTCGCCGTCTACGCGACCGCCCGCCGGGCCGAGATCCGGCACTCACGCGTCGGCGACGTGGACCTGGACCTCGGAGTGATCTACCTCGGCGCTGACGACCGCGGACGCAAGTCGCGCGCAGCGCAGCGGGCAGTTCCAATCGTCAAGCCGCTCGCAGTCAGGCTGCGCCGCGAGCTCATGCGGCGTGGTCGGCCAGAGTCGACAGCGCTCCTATGCCCCGGACACAAGCCCGGAGGCCGGAACAGCGGCCTGCTCTCGTTCGAGGCCCTCCAGACGCGCGTCGACGATAGTTGGGAACCGAAGGACGGACGCGGTAAGCCGACCGGGGAAAAGATCGGCGAGAGGATCACCGCCCACGAGTGCCGCCACACGTGCGCCTCATGGCTCGACGCCGCCGGGGTTCGTCCAGTGCTTGTCTCGCAGCTGATGGGCCACGCGGCGCCAGCTCGACAGCTCGGCGCGGCGCAGATCACCCAAGAGCGGTACACGCACGCTCTACCTGGGGAGTTGGAGCGGGCACGCGAGCAGTTCGATCGATGGCTTGCCGATGCCATGGACGTCCGCGACGAGCTTCTAGTCCGACCATAAGAGCGCTTATCGCGCGTCCCCTGCTTCCCCTCAGCAACGGCTACTCCTCGGGGTCCTGCTCGTCGAGAAGTTTCTCCTGGGCGGCGCTCAGTCGCTGGGATCGCCGGCGCGACTCCGTCGAGGTCATTGCGACCTCGCTGATCTCGAGATGATGCCAGCCGTGCTCCGGGTCCCACGCGCCAGTGAGGCCTACCGTCAGAGGAACACGGGAATCCTCGCCCTGGAGGATCGGAGCGTCGGACTCCTCGTTCTGAACGAGGCCTTTGAAGAGCTCTACATCGAACGGCGACGGCGCGCTGATGTTCCATGCGACGTCTGCTTCGACGGCGATATCGAGCTGGCATACGTGACATTCATCCGCGGACTCCAGCACCTCCTCGAGCCTGGCCGAACCGCCGGGGTACACGAATGACACGGTCGCCTCTTCGACGGGTGTCTCGAGTCTCTCTGTAGGCACGAACTCGGATACCGACTGACCGACGACCTCGGGGCGTAGCGTTTCCAGTAGTTCAGTGATTCCTTCAGGGGTGTGCAGGACTCTGCGTAGGACTTCCACGGGCGTGAGCGACATATCGCCGATCTCGGCCTGTGTACCCGAGCCGTCCTTGTTTGTGGTGATCTCGATCTGGATGTCCAGTTCAACGCTGGTCTGGGCCTCGACGTAATGCCTGGTGAAGTCACCGTTGCTGAGCGTCAACCACTGGGTCAGGTCTTCGGGTGCACCGTAGTAGTCCGCCTTGGCGATCAGCAGGTCAAGCTCGAGGCTTGCTCTCGCGGTGCAGTCCGCGACGAGGCGTCCGCCGGGCAGCTCGACCGCGGACTCGACGGTCAGCTCCTCGAGATCCCAGCCGGTGACCTGCGGGTCGTTGTCGAGCTCGATCGGCCGGTCCAACACAGCGGGGTCGACAGGTGAGTACATGATCGCGTTCTCGATCGCCTCGAAGAATGCCCCGTCGGCCGCGAGCTCGGCTACCGCGTCCTTGGCAGGTCCGACACCGATCTCTTCCGCGAAGGAGCGCAGACTCAGCGTCAGGCGCACCTGCTCAGCGGGCCTGCCGCGCGCGACGAGGTCGCCGCGCAACTCCTCGGCAAGCTCGTCAGAGTCTTTCTTGACAGCGAAGTCGCCGCTGTTGTTGCTGATAAGCACGATCTCGTCCTCGCGGGCGAGTGCGAGATCGAGCACCGACAGCCAGATCACGGCGTCCGGGAAACCGTCGCCACTGTCCTTGAACGGCTTGCGCCGGTTCACGGCCCAATCCAATGCGGGGGAGAGGTCCTCCGGAATGTCCAGCACCTCGGCCCCCGCGTCGGTCAGGCGTTTCACGAGCGCCTCGCGGTACGCCTCAATATCCGCGTCATCCCGGACCATCGGGGGAGGGGCCTGGATGCCGAGTCGGCGCAGCTCCTCCTCCTGGGCGCCCAGCGCCTTGTTGACCTCTCGCACGACCTTCTTCGAGCGCTGGGCGAACTGCTTGTCGAGCTCGCGCAGCACGACCTCCGGGACGAACAGCTCGAAGGCGCCTTTCGGCAACGCATCGTCGAGCATCGAGCGAAGCAGAAGCCCGTTGGCACGTACGTCTGTGTAGAAGACGTTAGTGTCGAGCACGACCAGCACGCGCTCATCTTTGCCGAAAAGCGCGGCGGTGCGCAGTGCGCTGTGGCGAGGCCCTGAAGTCGGGCATCCAGGGACGTCCGCGAGAGGCCTGATCATGGGCGGATGTCAGAAGGATCCGCATCTCGAAAACGTCGCGCGAGAACACTGCTGAGCGTCGAGCAGCTCCTTGCGCTCGACGCTGCTTTGATCGCTGCCTACCGTGATCACGATGCGCTCTGCGAGCGCCATCCCGTCGCCCGCGGGCACGTCAGCCGGCCGGCGATTCCGTCGGCGTTCAGCGAGAGTCTCACGGCGCTCCTCATTGGAGAGCTCTACGGAGTAGACGCGACGGTGGCATTTGGTGGGGTCGCGAGCGATCTGTTGGTGATCAGCCCCGATGGCGCCCTGACTGTTGAGGTCAAGGCGTCCGGTGTGAGCCGTTTCCAGGAGCTGAAGGAGCGCGACCTCGCTGCTGACGCGCTCGTCTGGGTCGACTTCGGGTCGCGCTACGTCCACGGACAGGGATCGGTGACGTTCCACCATCTCCCCCAGCCCCGCCGCTTCGCTGCCCCCCGGCGCAAGCTCACGCTCGACTTGTTCCTACGTTCCGTCGAGCAGCTCGAGGGCTTCCGGTCGATCACGGTACTCGACATCAGCGAGCTGCTCACCGGCGCTGGCGGTGCAGAGATCGTGACATCCGCCCCACAGCTTCGGCTCGTCCCGATGACACGTTTGGCAAACGCATCACCCGACGCGTCCTCAGATCTGCTCCAAGTTCGATCTGTTGGCATACTCCCGGCGGGGGAATGAGACGAAAGGACTTAGCAGCGGTGGCCTACTCCGAAGACCTGAAGCGAAAGATCTACTTCTACAGAGTCGCGCCGGCGACGCCCGCGAAAGGCTGGAAACTCGATCGCGCCGCCATTGTCAAAGCGATCAATGGCCACATTGGGAACTCGACCTTCTACCTCGACGAAGGCGAAGACCGCATCACTTGCGCCGAGGTGCACACCAATAAGGCGCCTCAGAGCATCAAGCTCTACGGGATCCGTCGCACGAACCTTCCCTCGCGCGACTCGGGCACCGGCACCATCGGCGATCTCGGGCTCGCTGTCACCGAGGGGCTTGCCGAGGCGGTGCACCTGCGGCTGTTCCCTAACGGCATTATCGGCTTTGAGAGCTTCTTCTACGGCCCGAGGATCGGCCGGTTTCAGGACTACCTCACGGAGCGGTGCAATCTCGATGTGGTCATTCAGCCCCTTTACCGCGCCGACATGCTGAAGCGCGCACTGAAGTTCAAGGACATCCGAGTCCTGCGTGTCAAGCTCTTGCCGAGCATGGTCAGCAAGGAACTCGTCAAAAAAGCTGGCCTGAAGGGCGTCCTCGATGTCGCGACTAACTTCGATGCGGGTGTGTTTGCCGAGGTGACGCTTCGCGCGGAGGGCTTCGACGACAGCTTCACGGGCAAGGTCAAGGGCATGCTCACGCAATTCCGCAAAGAAAAACGCGATCCGGGGGATCTGCTCGACGTCTTGGAAATCGAGGGTGTGAACCCGCAATCCGATCGCGTCGAGCCGCTGAACCTGCTCAACGACGCGCTGCAGCGAGTCGTGATGATCCCTCGAGAGAGCAAGCGCTCTCGTGCGCTGGACTCGCCTGGCGCGTTCCGGGCAATCCTCGACGCATACAACGAAGTCAAGAAGGATCTGCCGAGCGACGCGCAGGCAGTGTGACCGGCCTGGGCACGCAGCCGGCCTCCGACGGTGACCCTTCTATCGGTCGAGAGCTACTCGGCGCTGTCGCGACCGCCGCGGTGTTCGTGATCGTCGACCGAGTGCACTTCGTCGAAGGGCGTTCCCTGCTTTCCCACGTCAGCACCGGCGCGCGCTCGGCGTTCTATATCTCGATCTCGGCGTCGTGCGCGGCGCTGCTGGGCTTCGCGATCACCGCAACGTCGATCCTCCTGGTGCTGGGTTCAGGGCCACGCATGACTTGGCTGCGTGATCAGCGGGAGTTCCAGAAAACGAGAGTGGTGTTCATGTACGCGATTTACGCGCTCGCCCTCGCGACAGCCGTGTTCACCGCGTTGATCGTGATCGACACCGGGCAGGTTGGCGCTTGGTCCGTGGAGGCTCTCGGCGCGGGGGTTCTTGCGCTCGTCGTCACGCGGTTGGCCTGGGTGCTTTGGCTGCTGGATCAGCTGCTGCGCATTTCACTCGACGACCGTCGACAAAGCTCCGAGCCGATAGCTCCCGCTCCGTTCGACGAGCCGCTGGACGACCCGCGCTAGCAAGCGGGCGCGTCCATATCCTCGCCGAGCAGGTAGCGGAGCACCTCTTCGAGGTCCTCCGCGGCGCCCTGAGCGGCGTCGAGCGTGTCGCGGTTGCCGAGATCCTCCGCGAGCAGCTCGCCACCCTCCAGCAGTGCGTGCATCCGGGCGGCCTTGCGCGTTAGCGCTTGGTCCACCAGCTCGTCGATCGCAGGGGCGCCGTCGCACCGCCCTATCGGCACCGTGACCTCGACCTCGACCTCGAGGCCGAGCCTGTGGATGCGGTCGATCGACTGCAGCCAGCGGGCGCAGTCGTATGTGCGGTCGAGGTACAGCGCGCGATGGCAGCTGGAGTGCAGCGAGATCGACTCCGCGCAGGCGGCGGGGTTGGCGACCAGGACGGCGAAGCCCTCGCTGGCGAGGAACGCGTCGATCCGCTGCTCTCGTGTCTCGTCCTCGTCCTGATCTCCCGGCTCGCCCTCCTCCGCGGCGGGCACGCCACCGTGAATCTGGAAGACGGGCCCCCCGAGTTCCCGCTGCACGCAGTCCCCGAACTGCTCGATGTTGCGCACGAACGATGTCCAGACAACGCACTTCTGCGGCGGATCGTAATCGCGCAGCTCGCGAAGATAGTCAAGCCCCCAGCGGAACTTCGCGGGGAGCTCACCGAGCGTCCGGTACCGGCGGAGCTGCTCAAAGATCTCCTCGGGCTGCTCGGCCACGGCCGGCAGACCATAGAAGCCGTCCTCCTCGTTCAGCAGGTCGGGGTTCGAGGCGACCTGGAGCAGACGTATCGGTCTCGCGCGGCGGAGCGCTTCGATCCGATCGAGCGTCGGCCCCGGTGCCGCTACCACTTGGCGTAGGCGGTTGCGAATCGCCTCGTAGATCGCGGTCTGGACGGGCGCGAGCGTCACCGTCGGGCGTAGCACTCGGCACTCGGGAAGGCCCAATGCCTCCTTCGGAGTGCGCACGAAGAACGGCACGAGGTCGTCTCGAACGCTGTCGAAGTTCGTGTCGGCACGGGCGCGGAAGCGTGCCCTCGGTCCCGTGAGCTCGCCGCCGGGCCAGAGGATCATAAACTGGCTCCACAGGTCCCGTGGCCCCTGCGGCATCGGTGTGCCGCTGAGGATCATCCGCACCCGCGATCGTCGCGCGATCTCGATCATCGCGGGCGCCCACAACCCGCCGTTGAAACGCTTCACCCGATGGGACTCGTCGGCGATCAGCATCACGTCGAGACGTCCGCAGAGCCTTTCGATCGCCTCGAGGTCGTTCGCGGCGGTCGCGTACGTGAGCAACAGAACGTCTCCCGGCTGGGCGTCGGAGAGCGTCGCTGCTCGCGCCTCGGGCAGGCCGCGCACGCGACGCACGCGAAGCCGCTCCCCGAGCACGGTCCGCGCCTCGCGCTCCCACGGCGCGAACGCAGACAGCGGCCCGACGACGATCGCGCACCGCACCGTGCCCTGCTCAAGGTGTGTCGCGAAGACCGCGAGCGCCGTGGCGGTCTTGCCGGCGCCCGGCACCGAGAAGTTGGCTGCGTTCGTCGCGCTCAGCGCGTGCATCGCGCCAGCGAGCTGGTGGGGGCGCAACATCCGCGCGGTGCTGTCCCACCCAGCTCGCTCGAGCGTTGCCAGCACGTCCGCGGGCTGTGGCCGCACCACTTCCTCGTCGCTCTCGCGCCAGGCGCGGCTGCCCTCCAGGGCTCGCTCATAGCTGCGGGTGCGCTCCACCTCTCGCTGCATAGCCCGCTCGGCGCGGTCGCTGCTGGCGCGGACCTCCCGGCCCGCGCCCTGGAAATGGCGGGTGACCTCAAGAACGAGCTGCTCGGGGTCTCGGTCGCGGACGGGGCAGCTCCATCCTTCCTGCGTGCGCTCGGCGCCGAGCAGTGCTTCGAACAGGAGCCTGTCGCGCTCGTCGTCGAGTGCGGCGCCTGTCACCGTCAGGACGTCGCCCTCGAGGCGTAGCTCTACCCGGGGCGCGGCGTTCACGCGGGGGTTGTCTCAGACGCCCGCACGGCGTCAGCCCATGCCAGCACATCGTCGCGTGCTCGTGCGACATGCTCCGCGCCGAGCCCTTCGAGCAGCGTGCTCAGCTGATCGGGTGACACTCGGCCGAGGTGGTCGGCGGCGAGCCGCAGGTCGCGCTCGGGCTGGGCGTTTCGCCTGGCCTTCGCCATCAGGGTGGCGAGGTCGATAACACCTTTGACGGCGTGGCGCGGGAAGTTCGCCACCGGGGTGTCCTCGGACCTGGTTTCCTCGGAGTCCTCGTCCTCCTGGTCCGTTGGTCTGGCCGGCTCCTCGCCGCTATCGACGGGAGCGCGCTCGCGCACGTCGCGGATCTCCTGCGCCAGAGCGGTGAACGCGTCGGGATCTTTGTCCGCGATTTTGCGGATCTCGCGAATATCCTGGTAGACCGCGCCGGCCGTGACCGCCGCGAAGCAGACTTCGATCATCTCGAGGCTTCGTTCCGGGTCGTTCTCTGCCGCCCACCGCATATTCTTGCCAACGTCCCGGAACACCTCGACTTTCCCTCGCAGTTGTCCGAAGTGGCCTGCCCGGTCGTTCAGACGCAGGTAGTCCGCCATGCACTTGACGGCGTCGAGCTGGACGCGCGCGTAGCCGGCGTTGTTACCGACCAGGTAGGCGATCTTCTCGGCGGCCTGTCCGATCGATTTCGGGCTGTGCCAGTCGACCCCAGCGCGGTCCGCGGCCTCGCGCAACGTGAGCAGCAGATTGATGTCGGTGTAGCGGACCTTCAGCCCCTCGGTCAGTTGCTCGAGCGCCTCCATGTCGAACAGGCTCGCGTCGTCGAAGTCACGCGGGTCGAGCACGATCGCATCGACGTACTTGAAGCGCTCCTCGCCGGTGGCCGCCAGCTCGCGCTTGATCATCGCGAGCCTGCGGTTGCCATTTCTGACGAGGCCGTTGGGCTCGATCCACAGCGGTCGTTCCTGTCCGCGCCTGCGCCAGTCATCCACGAGTGCGGCGGTGTCCGGGCTCGGTTTGCTCACCACTCGATCGACGTCGACACGGCAATCGCGGTCAAGCAGCAGCTTGATGATCGCGTCCTCGTCCGCGGGCAACTCGAGAGTGCGTTCGAGTTGTGACTCGACCGCCTCCCGGTCTGCTCGAAAGCGGCGGTTCTCGGGATTCAGGGTCAGGTTCTCGACCGCGATCCGGCCGATCTGGAACTCTTGGAAGCCTCCCTTCGCCCACAGCCGTTCGGTCCTGTCGATTTCTTGCAGCACCCCATCGCGCTCCACGAGCGGCGTCTCGTTCATGCAAGCTCCACGGAGAGCGAGCGTGCGATCTGGGCGGCCGCACGCATGCCCTTCAGGTCGGCGGGCGCGACTGAGCCCTCGCCGAGCTCGGTGACCCACTCCTCGACGCTCCGCGCCTCCCAGGCAGGAGCTCCCTGGGCTGCCGGTCGACAGACGAACACCAGGTCGAGCTCACAGTTGCCAGGGTGCCCGTGCCCCCCGGCGGCGCGAGCATCAGCCCACACCGGGTACAGAGCGCTGACCCTCAGATCCGATGCGGCTAGTGCCTTCGCGAGCGCCTTCCAGGCGTCGTCCTTGGAGGCGTGGAACGTGAAGATCAGCACTCCCTGGGGCGCGAGCGCGGCGCTCATCCGCTTGAACGCCAGCCCGAGGCGCCGCGCGAATGTCGCGGCAGGGTCCTCGCCGACCGGGAAGATCGGTGTGTCACCGAGCTTCTCGGCCTTGTCCCCCGCGCCAGTCCAGGCCCTGTGCAGCAGCGAAAAGTCCGAGTAGGCGATGAAGTCGTAGTAGGGCGGGTCGGTGAGCATCACGTCCACCTTGCCGAGCTCCTCCGGGAACGGCCGGTCGGCCGAGCGGCACTCGACATGCGAAGCGACCTGCTGGCGGCCAAGGAAGCTGTGCTTCGAGAGCCTCCCGTCGGCCGTTACGGCGTTGCGTCGCACGTGCTCACGGGGCGTCTCGTAGAGCCGACGCAGGGTCGCGGTGATCGTGCCGCGCCCGGCGCTCGGGTGCAGCGGGTTCAGCTCGACCGACAGCGCCGGCATTGCGTAGGCGCGGATGACGCTGAACAGCGGCGAGATCCGCCCGTAATCCACGGCGTACCCGCACAGCTGGTTGTTGGCCGTCAGCGCATTGGAGATCCCAAGCTCGAGGCTCGCACGCACGCTCTCATCGAGGCCGCTCTCGCGGACCCATCTGAACGCAGCAGCGAACACAGCCTGCTGGCGGTTCGAAAACAGGTCAGCCACGCTCTGAAAACCGTAGACGCCAGCGCGGCCGCCGTCGGCGTCCCCGAGCGCCACATCCGGGGCGCTCCAGCCCTTGCTCGCCAGAAGGGCCCCGGCCCGTGCCTCCAGCCTGTGCTCGCTCGGGCGCGGCGCTCGGATCATCCGCCGCTCGTTGCCGCGGGTGCTCTCGACGGCGACCAGTACACGTGGTGCCGTCGCGGTGCGCAGCTGCTCGTGCGCCGAGCGCGTCCGGCAGTGGGGGCAGGTGAAGCGCGCGCCTGCGTACGTCCCTTCGTCGAGGCGTCGGCGGCGTCCGCAGCACCTGAGTAGCGTCCTGTCGGCCCCTAGCTCGTGCACGGTCAGGCAGTCCGGGCAGAACGCGACGGTCGGTGTGTCCCGCACCACCGCGCCGTCTCGGCCCCGGTCGCGTGCGACCACCAAGTTGCGGTACAGCAGGCTCTTCGTGGTGCACTCCGGGCATTCCACGCGCCGCAAGTAGAAGTAGTGAAGCGCCGTGGCTCGGTCGTGCACCGGGTAGAGGCCCTTCAGCTCGCGGCGCAGATACACGAGCAGCTCGCCGGCGGCCTCGCGCAGCAGCTCCGGGGCAGGCGTCGAGAGCTCCTCCGTCGCGATGCGCACCGCGAGGGGGTCGACATCGACGCCGGAGACGCTCGCGCCGAGCCGCGCGCCCTCCACCAGCGACGTCGCCCCGCCGAGGAATGCATCGCCGACGTGCAGCCCGAGGAGATCGTCGCGGCCGGTGCGATAGCGCTCCCAGAACTCCGTCGGGGACGTGTCGGCCGGCAAGATCGCGCTCAGTAGCAGCGCTCGGATTACCGCAGGGGGCCGCCTCGCCCACCACTTGTGAACGCTGTAAACCGCGTCGTTGGTGTACCGGTCGGCGCGCGCGAGCTCTGAGACCTTCGCGAACGGGAAGCTCGCCTCAAGCAGGCTACGCGGCTCCGCGGATGGGCGAGAGGCTGATGATGGCTGTGCGCGCATACGTGAGTTCAGCATCTTAGACTCCCGTCCGGGCACCAAAACGCCCGTCGGCCCCGGCGGTTTCGGGTCCCCGGCCGCACTGATCCCGTCGCTCGGCCCTGTAGGCGCTTTGCCGCGCTCGCGTGTCCGTGACCTCCTCGCGGGGTAGCGCTTGTGGGAGCTTTGCTCGCCAGCGACGCGAGGTTTCTATCCCTACAGCTATCCCTAGAGTCCGCGACGCCCCGCGTTTACTGGCCGAAACGCCCCAGCTCCGTGGTCTCCAAAACCGCAACGCGAGGTTCGACTCCTCGGTCCCCCGCTCTTCAAGAGCCCGCAAACTGCGGGCTTTTGCTCGATACGCGTTCTCGGGCCGCAAGCGTCAGATGGACCCCTTCGGCCCACTCCGGCATCGTTCCGCGTCGCCGGTCAGCTCGAGACAGGCCGACGGCTACTTGCCTCGCGGACCGCTCGCCTTCGCGTCGATCTCAGCGCCGCGCTTCTGCAGGAAGCTGCCGAGCGCGCCCGCCAGCGTCGCGATCACTGTGATCGCGTAGATCTCCATCGCGACGTCGAGGAGCCGGCCGCCGGTGGAGAGGGGGTTCTTGATCTGCGAGGAGACCGTGAGCAGCTGGGTCGTCGTCCAGAAGACCGCGCTGCCGAAGGTGTGGATGTCGCTTTCCGAAGCGCCCCGCTCGGTGACGTAGGCGAGCGTCGCGCAGATCAGGTCGACTCCGGCCGTCGTCAGGGCGATCACGAGGAGGTGTCCGCGCAGGCGGCGGTGCGTCGGCGTGGCGGCTCGGATCACGTCTCTCACCTCGCGGCCGGCGGAGCTCATCGTTCTCAGCATCGGGCTCAGCTCTCCTCGAGGCGCGGCAGCACGATCTCGTCGTGCAGCAGCTTCAGCGCGGCCGCGACGGGGATCGCGACGAGCGCGCCTACGATCCCGAGGAGCGCCCCGCCGAGCACGGTCGCGAGGACCGTCACGAGGCCGGGGACGGCGACGGTCCGGCGCATGATGCGGGGGGTCAGCAGGTAGTCCTCGAGAAAGCGGTAGACCGCGTAGAACGCGCCCGTGGCGATCGCGACGGGCAGCGAGACGGTCAGGGCGACGAGCGAGACGACGATCCCGCCGATCGTCGAGCCGATGATCGGGATCAGGTCCAGCAGCCCGACGAGCAGGCCCTGCAGGACGGCGTAGGGGATGCCGAAGATCAGGGCCCAGACGATCGTCAGGGCGGCGGCGATAAGCGACAGCAGGACGTTTCCGAGCACGTATCCGCCGACGCGGTCGAGGATCTCGTCGGTCAGCAGGACCATCCGCGGCCGGCGGCTGCGGGGCGCGAGCAGGTAGACGGCGCGCCGCACCCGCGGGAGATCGACGAGCAGGTAGATCGCGAGCACCGTGACCAGCAGGAAGGAGGAGATGAAGCCCAGCAGAACCTTCCCGATGCCGACGGCGCTTTCGAAGGATGCTCCCCCGTTGAGGAGCTTCTGGAGCCCGCGCACGATGTGGAATTTCGTGTCGAGGCTGTGGAAGGAGTGGCTCTTGCGATCGAGATCGTGCAGGTAGTGAGGCAGTTCGCTCGACAGGTTCGACGCTTGTTCTGTCACCAGCGGCACCGCCAGGATCAGGAAGCCCGCGACCGTCCCCAGCACCAGGACGACGACGAGCTACACGGCCGCCCAGCGCGGCGCGCCGCGACGGTACATCCACAGCACCAGCGGATCGAGGCCGACCGCGATGAAGAAGGCGAGGCCGACGAGCACGAGGACCTGACCGGCCGCGACGACGGTGTAGGCGAGCGTCGCCGCCGCGGCGACGCCGAGCGCGCCGAGGAATCCGACGAAGAAGGGCCCTCGCTTGTCGAAGGGCCGCCCGACTACGCCGAAGGCGGTCTCGGCGCTCACGCCGGCCTGCGCCTCCGCGCGCGCACGGATGTCGTCGATGACCTCCTGGGTCGGCTCCTCGGTCGCGAGCTCGGAGGAGATCTCCTCCTCGAGCTCGGCGGAGGTCTCGCCGTCCACGTCGGGGTCGGCGGCGGGAGGCCCGGGCGAGCCTGAGATGGATTTTGGCGTCACTGACTAACCGTCCGCTGGAGCGCGCGCTCGAGCCCCATCCTCAAGGTCCGCAGCCCGGTCGGGCCGCGGTGTCACCGGTGGTATCTACCCGGCGGCACGCCTTTGAGACCGCGCCGCGCGCGGCGCGCCGGAGGAGTCGGAGATTCCATGCCCACTCAGCCCGGTCTGGGGTTAGGATCGCGCCGAGGAGGGGAGCGGGCGCAGGCCACGCGTGCCTCGCAGCCTGCCGCGCGTTGCCCTCGAGCAACGAACACTGGAGGGAGAGATGGTCCTGCAACGCAGAAGCGCGACGCTCGCGCTGCTCTCGGCGCTCGCATGTGCGGTCGTCTTCGGACTGGCGGCGACGTCGGCCCGCGCGGCCGGCCCGACGGCGGCGGTGTCGATGGGCGACTCGGAGATATCCGGCGAGGGCGCGGGCAGCTACGAAGGGTCGACCGACGGGCCGAGCAACTACTGCCACCGCTCGTCGAACGCGTACATCAAGAAGATCTCGATCGGTCTGAGCACGGGCATCAATCTCGCCTGCTCGGGCGGCAAATCGGAAAACCTGACGATCGGCGGGCCGGGACAGTACGGCGAAAGATCCCAAGCCGACAGGCTCGCGGAAGTCGCCAGGAGCTATACCGTCAAGGACATCTTCGTGACGGTGGGCGCCAACGACGATCCGCAGTTCGCCCCCACCCTGGAGGACTGCATCTTCGCCTACGTGTTCCTCGAAGGGGAAGGCTCGGGCTGCAAAGCCAAGGACGGTCCGTCGTGGTCCAGCCGCGTCGCGAACATGGAGCCGAAGGCGGAGAGCGCCATCAACAGCATCAAGACCGTGATGGCGAACGACGGCTACGCGGCGTCCTCCTACCAGATCATCGTCGTCTCCTACGCGGACCCGGCGCCGAAGAAGTCGCGCTACTCCGACTTCCTCGGCCTGCTGTACCCGGTCAAGCTCGCCGAAGGCTGCCCGCTCTACAACACGGACATGGAATGGGGCCACAACGTGGCGACGCCCGGTCTGGACTCGGGGGAGCGGGCGATCGCGGCCGCCGAGGGCGTGCGGTTCCTCGACCTGGTCGAAGGGTTCAACGGCCACGAGATCTGCGCCAGCGGCGCGAGCTCGAGCACGCAGTGGGTCAACGGGCTCCTGTACGAACCTCAGCTGACCGACTTCTGGGAAGAGCACGCCGTTCAGCAGTCCTTCCACCCGAACGCGAAGGGTCACGCCCAGATCGCCAACTGCGTGAACGGGTTCGTGTCCCAGAGCTGGAAAGAAGGGTCCTGCTACGTCGGCACCGACGGGAACGACCACTCAAAGCAGCACAGCTAGCGACGTCGGGAGGTCCGGGGGCGGCGGCGAGGCCGGCCGCCCCCGGCGCTTCCATCTGCGGGAGGTCGCGTAAGTGACGCCCGAACAGACTCGTCATGCGGGCCGGGCTAAAAGATCATAAAGCTGATCGGTAAACATGCTATTGTCGGGGTCAGATGAAGACCGACGTGCACCAGCACCTCTGGAGCGAGCCTCTGATCGAGGCTCTGGCGACCCGCCGCGAGCTCCCGTTCGTGCGCCTGGAGCGAGGCCTCACCGTCCTGTACCTGGCGGGGGAGAGGCCGTACGTGATCGACCGGGCCGGCGAGTCGCCCGCGCGGCGCGCCGAGCTCGTCGAGCGAGACGGACTGGATCGGGCGCTGCTGTGCCTGTCGAGTCCGATCGGCGTCGAGCGGCTCTGCCGCGAGCAGGCCGAGCCGCTGCTCGACGCCTACCACGACGGGGCGCTGGCGCTCGAAGGGCCGTTCGGGGTGTGGGGGGCGATCGCGCTCGACCGCCCCGACGCCTCAGATGTCGACCGCGCGCTCGACCGCGGATGCGTGGGCGTGTCGCTGCCCGCCGGGGAGCTGGCGGGGGTCGAGGGACTGCTGCGCCTGCGCCCCGTGCTCGACAGGCTCGAGTCGCGAGGCGCGCCGCTGCTCCTGCATCCGGGCCCCGGCCTCGCGGACACGGCCGCCGGCGGATCCCTCGCCGAGCCGCTGTGGTGGCCCGCGATGACCCGCTACGTGGCCGACCTGCAGGCGGCCTGGCTCGCCTTCCAGGCCGTGGGCCGGCCCGATCACCCGCGCCTGCGGGTGATCTTCTCGATGCTCGCGGGCCTCGCTCCTCTGCACGCCGAGCGGCTCTCCGCGCGCGGAGGGCCTGGGCACCTCGCTCCCGATCCGCTGATCTTCTACGAGTCCTCCTCATACGGCTCCGGCGCCGTGCGAGCACTGGAGTCGGTCGTCGGCTCGCGCCAGATCCTCTACGGCTCCGACCGGCCGGTGCTCGACCCCGCGCCCGCGAGCGAGCGCGACTGGGACCTTCTCGCGGAGGTGACGGGCCGGGCGCTCGGCGAGCCGGTCGGGGTGGCCGCGCTGTGAGCGCCCCCGCCGCAGCCCCGGTCCTCGGCGCGGGCGAGATCGCACGGGTCCCGCGCCCGCGCGGACGCGATCTCGACGGCCCCGAGCTCGAGACCTTCGCCGCCGAGCTCGCCGACCGTCCCGAGCTGTGGATCGAGCACGTCCGCCACGACCCCTCCCAACGCTCCTACACCGAGCTGCTCAGCGACGAGCACGTGACCGCCTGGCTGATCTGCTGGATGGACGACCACGACACGGGCTTCCACGACCACGATCGCTCCTGCGGCGCGGTCTCGGTGCTGAGCGGCGCTGTCAACGAGGAGCGCCTGACGCTCGGCGGCGAGCCGTGGCGGCGCACGTTCGGGGCCGGTCGCTCGTTCCACTTCTCCGCGTCGGACATCCACCGCGTACGTCACGCCGGCTCGGACCCGGCGGTGACCCTGCACGTCTACTCGCCGCCGCTGCTGCGCATGGGCGCCTACGGGGTCGGGGAGGGCGGCGTGCTCGTTCGCCGGCCGGTCTCCTACACCGAGGAGCTCAAGCCGCTCGAGCCGAGCTAGGGGCGCTTCGGACCGGCTCGGTGCGTCACGCCGCCGTCCGGCTCTCCGACCAGCACGTCGCTCACCATCTCGGGCTCGAACAGGCCGTGGCCGACCACCCCGGGCGTCGCCGAGAGTCGAGCGGCCAGTGCCCCGGGGTCGTCGACCGGGCCGAGGTAGTCGGCGATCAAGCCACCGTCCGGGCTGAGCGGGGCGCCCGCTCTGAGCTCCGCGGGCGCAAGAGCCGCGAGCGTGCTGGCCGCCCCGAAGGCGAGCAGCTCGAGCGGCACCGGCGCCGTCAGCTCCGCAACCACCTTCTCTGCGGAGACGATCACGACGAACCGACGCGCCGCGGCCGCGACGATCTTCTCGCGCACGTGCGCGCCCCCGCCGCCCTTGACGAGCCAGCACGCGGGGTCGACCTGGTCGGCGCCGTCGATCGCGACGTCGAGCTCCCCGACCTCGTCGAGCGCGAGGACCTCGAGGCCGAGCTCGCGGGCGAGCCGCTCGGTCGCGGGAGACGTCGCAACGCAGCGCAGGCCGCTCAGACCGCGCGCGGCGAGCGCCGGCAGGAGGTGGGCGACCGTCGAGCCGGTCCCGAGGCCGACTCGCATCCCGTCCTGCACCAGCTCCGCCGCGGCCTCGGCCGCGGCCCGCTTCTGCGCTTCTGCGGACCCCTCTTCGCTCAGCGGCGGCGGTCGCCGCCCAGCCGCACCCGTGGACGCCATGGCGCGGACGTTACCGAGCCGGTCCCGTCCCTGAGGCGAACTCCCTCGGGCGCCGAGGGACCCTGCAGCAGGAAGCCCTGCCCGACCGAGCAGTCCAGGCGCCGCGCGAGGGCGAGCTGGCGGTTGGTCTCGATCCCGACCGCGATCGCGGTCAGGCCCGCCTCCTTGGCGAGCGCGATCGTCGCGGCGAACATCGCGCGGCGGCCCTTGTCGCTGTCGAAGGCGCTCGTCAGCTCCCGGTCGAGCTTGACCACGTCGAGCGGGACGTCGCGCGGCAGCCCCAGCGAGAGCCCTTGGGCTCCGAACTTGTCGAGCGCGATCGCGACGCCGAGCTTCTTGACGTCGTTGAGCGCCTCGCGGGCCCGCTCGGGGTCGCGCATCACGGCCTCCTCGGTCACCTCGATGCAGAGGGCCCGGCCGGGAAGCCGGCAGTAGGCGAGCTCCTCGCGGACGCGCTCGGCGAGATCGAGCTCGGTCAGCTCGCGGGCGGAGATGTTGACCGAGACCGGCACCGAGATCCCCGCCCGGCGCCAGCGCTCGGCCTGCGCGCAGGCCGTGTGCAGGACCCAGCGGCCGATCTGCACGATCAGCTCGGTGTCCTCGGCGGGCGGCAGGAAGATCCCGGGCAGCAGCTCCTCCTCATTGCCCTCACGGGTCGGGCGCCACCGCAGCAGTGCCTCGATCCCGACCGCCTGCCCGCCGCCGAGCGGCAGCATCGGCTGGTAGGCCAGGATCAGCTCCTGGCGCGGCAGCGCGTCCTTCAGCAGCGCCTCGAGCTCGTCCTGGGTGTTCATCGCCCGGCGCAGGGAGTCGTCGAACAGCTCAAGGCGCCGCCCGCCCGCGCCCTTCGCCTTGTACATCGCGAGGTCGGCTTCGCGCAGCATCGCCTCGGGATCGGAGGAGGGGTCGGCCGTGACCGCCACGCCGACGCTGGCGAGCATCGCCACTTCCGCGCTCCCCAGCGGGAACGGCTCCTCGAGGGCGTCCAGCACCCGGCTCGCGAGCGCCATCGCCTCGTCCTGGTTCTCCAGTTCCTCGGCCAGGATCACGAACTCGTCGCCGCCCAGCCGGGCGATCGTGTCGCTGTCGCGCATCAGATCGGACAGGCGCTCGGAGACCGACGCGAGCAGGCGGTCGCCGACGTCGTGCCCGAGGTTGTCGTTGACAGCCTTGAACTTGTCGAGGTCGATGAACAGCATCGCCGTCACGCCGTCGCTGCGGTGCAGGCGGGTCATCGCCTGATGCGCCCGGTCCATCAGCAGGGTGCGGTTCGGGAGGCCCGTCAGAGGGTCGTGCAGCGCCTGGTTCTCGAGCCACATCCGGTCGGTCACGTCCTTGGCGGCCGCGTACCAGGTCCCGCCGTCGCGCCGCGCGCTCCACAGCAGCCAGTGCCAGGAGCCGTCGCGGTGCCGGTAGCGCGTCGTGAAGTTCTCGACCTCCGCCGGGTGCCCCTCGCCGGCGCGCATCGGGCCGAGCAGCTGCTCGGCGTCCTCGGGGTGCACGAAGTCGGTGACCGGCCGCGACTGGAGCTCCTCGCGGCGCCACCCGAGCACCTGCTCCCAGGCGGGGTTCAGCAGCGTGAAACAGCCGTCGAGGGAGATCGTCGCCAGCAGATCGCTGGTCATCTCGAACAGCTTGCGGATCCGCGCCTCGCCGCCCGCTTCGGCGCTGACCGAGCCGGCCGGCGTCCGTTCGGCGCTGTGGAGGGCTGTCGCGTCGCTCCGCATGTTCACGGGACTCCTCGGCCAGCGCGGGGAGGGTAGGGGGAAACCCGCATCCCCGCTGGACGCATTGGCAGCGCAAAGCTCCGCAACCCGGCCCATCGCGCGCCCTCGTGCACCGGCCCCCTCGCCGGGCCGGGGCGTGCCGCTTCGCTTCAGCTCGCGCCGAGCGGGGCCGGCCCGCCGGTGCGCTCGGACGGCGGCTCCGAGGGCGGGGCCTCGGGGGCGTCGCCGCCGCGCAGGAAGCGCCACAGCGAGAGCGGCAGCATCAGCGTCAGCAGGATCGCGCTCGAGACGCAGTACTCGCAGATCTTTTCCAGCGAGAAGACCTCGCGGTAGGTGAGGTACAGGCTGAAGCCGACGCCGCCGAGGATCAGCGCGACGGTGACGAAGCGCCAGCGCTCTTCTTCGGGGGCGAGCAGCGAGCCGAGGATCAGGACGTAGCCGATCAGTCCGATCAGCGCGACCGGGACTCCCAGCAGGTGCGAGTACTGCGAGGTCTGGACGATCTCGCAGGAGCCGCCGTTACGCCCGCACAGCGGCTTGATCCCCGCGTAGTGGATGTAGGTCAGATACGAGGCGAGGCCGACGCCGAGGACCGCCATCACCGTGAGCGTGGTCCGCAGCGTCCGCGCGCTCATCTCGTGGTGCCTACGCCTTGGCGGTCTTGGCGACTGCTTCTTCGAAGCTCGCGGGGTCCTTCAGCGAGCTGTATTCGAGCTTCTTCATCGCGCCGCCGGTCTTGCCGATCAGGAACGACGGCGTGCCCGTGAAGCCGGCGTTGTTGGCTTCCTGCGTATCGACGGCGAGCTTCGCCTGGAAGGACTGGTCGCCGCGGTCGGCCTGCCATTTGGTGAGGTTCAGCCCGGGGGTGAGTTTGGCGAGGTTCTGCAGGTAGCTTTCGGTCACGTAACCGCTGTCCTCTTTGCCCTGCAGGTGGTAGAAGAGCTCGATGTAGTACCAGCCGAGGTTCTGCTTGCCGGCGGCGAGCGCGGCGGACTGCTGGTTGCGGAAGACTTCCGGTTCGCGCGTGGCCGTCTCGAGGTTGCGGTATTCGATTCGCAGCTTGCCCGCTCGAACGTCATTTTCGATCACCTTCGGCAGCGCGCCGAGCGTGAATTCCTGGCAGATCGGGCACTCGAGGTCGCCGAAGTAGGCCATCGTCACCGGCGCCGTCGGCTTGCCGAGCACGTTGCCGCTCTGGGGGATGCCGCCGAGCTCTTCCTTGACAGCCGCGACGGCTTCTTCAGCGGTTTTGGAGACCTTGCCCGGTTTTTCTTCGAGCTTCGGCGAGGATTTGCTCCCGCCGCTGGTCGCGATCAGGATCACGACGATCGCGACGACGACGACGACGACCGCGCCGGCGAGCTGGGTGAGGCGCCTGCGCCGCGCGTCGCCGGCGGCTGCGGCCTGCTCGGCGGCTTTGCGCTGGGCGCGCGCCTGCTCGCGGCGCTCCTTGCGCGTCAGGTCCTCCTCGTCTCTCTCGGCCTGGCTCACGATGGGAACTTTTACAGATTTCCGATCAAGCGCGCCTAAGTGAGGCCCGGCGTGCAGCGGCGCCCGGGCCGCGCCCGTCCCCGCGACCCGCCAAGATGGGTCCGGGCCCCCGTAGCTCAACTGGATAGAGCATCGGCCTTCTAAGCCGGGGGTTGCTGGTTCGAGTCCAGCCGGGGGCGTCGCCCGCGGGCCTTCTGCGAAGCCGTCTCCTCACGAGCACGGTGAGGCCCGGCGGCAGGCGCCCGTCGGTCGACAGCCACGAGCCGGCGAGCACCAGCAACAGCCCCGCGACGGTGCCCGCGTCGGGCTGCTCGCCGAGCAGCAGCACGCCGAGACCGACCGCGACGACGGGGTTCAGATAGGTGATCACCGACGCTCGAGCCGGTCCCGCCTCGGCGATCAGGACGTTGAAGATCACGAACGCGATCGCCGTGCAGAGCAGCCCGAGCACGACGACCGAGGCGATCGCGCCCCCGCTCGGCAGACGCCCCGGGGCGGTCAGCGCGGCCGGCAGGGCGAGCGCCCCGGCCGCGACCGCGAGGCTCGCCCCCATCGTCGCGCGGGGGTCGAGCGCGAGCATGTGGCGCTTGAGGATCAGCGGGCCGACCGCGTAGCCGGCCGCGGCGCCGAGCACGGCGAGCACCCCCGGCAGCTCGCCGGGGCGGTGAGAGACATCGACCCCGACGAGCGTCACGACGCCCGCGAAGCCGATCAGCAGACCGGCCATCCGCTTCGGCGTCGGACGCTCCGCGCCCTCGAAGCGCAGCGAGAGCAGCGCGATCATCAGCGGCACCGAGGCGATCAGGATCGCGGCCAGCGAAGAGGGGATGCGCTGCTCGCCGAAGGCGATCAGGGGGAAGGGGAGCGCGATCTCGACGATCCCGTAGGCGGCGACCCAGCGCAGCTTGCCGCGCAGCCCGGCGAGCGTGCCGGCACGCGCGGCGAGGGCGAGCAGCACCACGGCCGCGAGTGCGACGCGCGCGAACGCGACCCCGGCCGGCGGCGCGCCGCCGTCGACGGCGATCTTGATGAACAGGTAGGGGACGCCCCAGATGCTCGACATCGCCGCGAACGCGATCCAGCCCCGTCTGCTCATCGACCGAGCAATAACAGACGCCGCCCCTCCATCGGCGCGCGGCCGTAACCTCACCCGTGTGGCCGTCGCCCAGCAGCCGCCCCGCGAGGATCAGATCCTGCTCGGCGAGAACCTCGATCTGCTGCGCGGCTTCTCCGCGGAGAGCTTCCAGCTCGTCTACATCGACCCGCCCTTCAACACGGGGCGCCGGCAGGAACGCGCGACGCTGCGCGCGGTCAGCGACGCGGCGGGCGAGCGGACGGGATTCCAGGGTCGCCGCTATCGCACCGAGCTGCTCGAGCGCTCCTCCTACCGGGACAGCTTCGACGACTACCTCGCGTTCCTCGCGCCTCGCCTGGAGGAGGCCCACCGGCTGCTGCGCGAGGACGGCACGCTCTACTTCCACATCGACTACCGCGAGGCCCACTACTGCAAGCTGCTGCTCGACGAGGTCTTCGGGCGCGAGTGCTTCCTCAACGAGATCATCTGGGCCTACGACTACGGGGCGCGGGCCAAGAGCCGCTGGCCCGCCAAGCACGACACGATCCTCGTCTACGTCAAGGATCCCCGTGCCTACCACTTCGACTCCGAGGCGGTCGACCGCGAGCCCTACATGGCGCCGGGCCTCGTCACCCCCGAGAAGGCCGCGCGCGGGAAGCTGCCGACGGACGTGTGGTGGCACACGATCGTGCCGACCGCGGGCAGCGAGAAGACGGGCTACCCGACCCAGAAGCCGGAGGGCGTCCTGCGGCGGATCGTGCAGGCCTCCTCGCGACCCGGCGACTGGTGCCTGGACTTCTTCGCGGGCTCGGGGACGCTCGGCGCCGTCGCCGCTCGGCTCGGCCGCCGCTACGTCCTGATCGACTCCAATCCCGAGGCCGTCCGCGTGATGCGCGAGCGGCTCGATGCGATCGCTCCGGGCTCGCAGCCGCCGGTCGCCGCGCGGGCCTAGACTCGGCGGCGATGGCGACCTTCCACGTCGAGCTGCGCCACTTCCCGCGCGTGAGCGTGCGCTTCAACCAGTCGGGGACCCAGGTCGGGGCGATCGTGCTGCCGTGGGTGCAGGACCGGGTGATCGAGCTCGACGGGGAGAAGTGGGCGCCGTACGACGCGGAGATCACGATCGTCGAAGGGCCCGAGATCCCGCTCGAGCGTCTCTCGATGGGACGCGGGTGGGCCACCGCCAAGCGCGAGGGCACGGACGTCACCGAGCGGGTCCTGGGCGAAGCGCGCGCGGCGATCGCGGACGGGAGCGCGTACGGCGGACAGGGCTCGAACCCCGCCGCGGCGCCCGAGGCGGACGCCGGCGCCCCGCCTGTCGAGGAGCCCGTCGCGGCGAGCGACTACCCGAGCCTGTCGAGCGCCGGTCCGATCGCGGGCGCGGAGTCCGCCGAGGCGTCCCGCGCAGAACCGGTGACTGAGCGCGGGGTGGAGGAGCTGCTCGGCGGAGAGCCCGCGCGGCTGCTCGCGGCCTGGCAGGGAGTGGCCGCGCGGACGGGTGGGCTGACTCCGAGCGAGAGCCTCGCGCTGGCCGAACGCGAGCTCGAGCGCGAGGACCGCGGCGGGGCCTGAGTCGGCGCTAGACTTCGCAGCGCAGCACGCATGGTGGGCGTAGCTCAGTTGGTAGAGCTCCTGGTTGTGGTCCAGGCGGTCGTGGGTTCGAGCCCCATCGCTCACCCCTTGGGAAGGGCCCGGGTCTTGGTATCTCTCGGGTCAGCCCTCCCTAGCGCGCGGGTAAGGGCCAAGCCGCTTTCACGTGGCCCCGCGATAGGAGCATGACCGCGGTGCATCAACGTGCGGCCGCCGCGCACGGCACGAGCGCCGAAACCGAGCGGCTGGGTACCGTGTTGCAGCCGACGCTCCAGGCACGAACCGAAGGGCGGGCGCCTCCAACTGTCTGCCCGGACGAAACGGTAACCAAACGCACCTCTCACGCCCTAGCCGACGAGTCCACGGAGGCCACGTCCTTGTCTGTCTTCTCCCTATGCGCCAGGAGAGCGCTCTTCCCTGAGCCAGGCTGCATGTAAACCTCATCGCTCAGACGTTGGCTTTGTGAGAAGCAAGGCTTGAGCCGCGGCGGGGGGACGGCTCGTAGTTGCGCGGATAGGGGTAGAGACAGGGATACGAAGAAGAGGGCCGCTGGGTTCCACCTCGAATATTGTGATCGCCCGTCGTCTCTACCCTCGCTAACGCCCCGTGGATTTCGCCAACGCACTTGTCGAAGAGTCCGCCGCGCTGCTGGCCGTCAACCAGCGGCGTCGCAGTCACGCCGAGGCTACGCTTGCGCTTGTGGCGGTTCTGTCCCTCGTCGTGAGTGCCACGGCAATTGCCCTCAGGGACGCCGCGGTGTTCCTGCCGCTGCCCGTTATCGCGCTACTGCTGACCTCGCTCAGCTTTCAGCAGTACGCGGACGTCAGCGTAATTGGTGCTGCCCGGCGCCGTATGGAGCGGTCTGTCAACCAGCTAGGCGAGCAGGCAGTGCTCGTGTACGAGTCCGAGGTGGCCGGCATTCGCAAGCAGGCTCCGTTGGTGCTGAGCGTCCGCGTTCTCCAGACCCTGATCTGGGCCGGCTTGGTCGGCGCCATCGGCGCCGGGGCGTTCATCGCTGCCGAGCAGCCGACATGGGCGCTTGCGGTCTATCTTGGAGTCACAGCGGTTGCCGCAATCTCTGCCACGCTGTCTTTCATCGCGATGCGCCGCGCCGATCACACGGCCGAACGGGCGCTCGGCGATATCTAGATCACTGTCCGCGAGGCCACGGCCGTTACGGCGCCTGGGCTCTCCGGCGACGTTGCACAGCCCTCCGGGGCCGTCCGGTCCGGACCATAACGTTCACAACGCTCGTGCAGCGTGATGACCAGGAGTCCAGCGCAGGCCGCTCGGAAGGCGGGCCGCATGAGTCGGCAGGCCCACTGCAGCTCCACGGCGTATCGAACCAGCCAACCGCCGATCGGCCTTGGGTGGCGGGTATGTCCGGCGCGATCACCGGCCCGCTGCTGTGCCTGGCAGGCATGCTCGGCCTACGAGTCGTGGCGACAGCCGTCGGCGGTGTGGTACTCCTCGTAGACCTCGTCCTGCTGATAAGTCGCTGGTGGTCGCTGCGGACGCCGCGCAAAGAAGAACGAGCACGCGACAGCCGCTATGGGCTTCTCATAGCCGCATTGACGGCGTGGGTAATCTGCCTCGCAACCGCTCCGCTTCTGCTGCGCGACGTCTTCGATATCCACGTTGGTTTCGATGGCAGGCATCTTTGGTCGGTGCGTGGACTCGCTCTGTCGGCGGCTGCCCTGGCGGCGGTCGTGCACGTCTCCGCCATGGTCGACTGGGGGGTCATACGACTCCGGCTATTGGGCATCCTCGGTGACGCCTCGTTGCCCTGCCAAAGCGGACGCAACCGCAGCTCGAACTGGAGGCTGCTCACGCGAATCTGGCTCGGCCATCGCGTCGCTGCCTACGTACTTGGACGTATCGCTCTGGCCGCGATTATCAGCTTCGGTGTCGCTGGGGCGGTCATCGGGCCCGCCTCGTCGCCCCGGCCGGCGTATGTCACCGCCAAGGAGAATGCAAGCGTCAAGCCGCCGCTTGCTGGAGCCTCGGCCGGCACTCAACTAGTAGCAACGGCACCGAGACAGCAGGTCAACAGTTCCGGTTCATCGACCACCACACAGCCGGTGCTCGCAGCGCTGGCGACCGTCGCCGCTGCCATCCTCGTCTTCTTCATCAACCGTTTCCTGCCGATGTGGTCGCTGATCAGTAACCCGCGACTGAGCGTCGGTGACCGCATCGTGCTGGCCGAGGAGTATGGGACGGGCGTCCGCGAGAGACCCGTCTACTACGTCGTCGATGTCGCGGTCGAGGGCATCAAGCTGCTGGAGCTGGACGACGACGATCGGCCATTGCAGGTCGAGAGCAGCGAGATGTTGCAGCTCAATGAGAGCGCGCGAAGTATCGGCCCGGCTCGCAGGGAGCCCGCACGCGAGCATGATCGTTCGCTGGCGCTTGTTGATGCGCCTCGGCTCTTGCGTTTCCGGGGCCGTTACACAGGTTGCGACCTCACATGCTCCAAGGCGTACCACGCGTGCCCGCTCAAGTTCGGCGAGATTGTCCGCCGGCCGCCGCCGAATCGCGAAGGCGACCCACGATCAGACGAGAGGCCGAGCGCCGATGGGGCGGCCCACACGGCGCATGAGACGATGGCGAGGGAGGCACGTCCCCCTGCCGGTGGCGAGACCGAGGTCCGATGAGCGCGATCGCACTCGGGGTGCCTGACCGCGCCGAGGGAGTCCAAACTGGCGGACGACTGCGCGTCGCGCTGGTCTACGACGATTCGATGGATAAATTTGGCGGCGTCCCACAGTACATCGGTGTACTGTCCGCAGCGCTGCGCCGCGCCGGTCACGAGGTAACGCTGCTGGTAGGCCATACCGCCGCGCGTCAAGTCTCGGGCTGTGATGTGCATAGCCTCGCGCGCAATGTCCGGGTGCGCTTCAACGGCAACGTGCTGAGCGTGCCGTTGATTCCGCAGGTTGGGGCCATCCGTTCGGTCATGCGCGAGCAGGACTTCGATGTGATGCATGTGCAGGTGCCGTACTCACCACTCATGGCGGGCCAGCTCATCCGCCAGCTCCCTCACCGCACCGCGCTGGTCGGGACGTTCCACGTCGCCTCCGAGCGGGCGCTACCTCGTCTCGGCGCGAGGTTGCTTTCTGCTTGGACTCGCCGGTCGCGCCGGCGCTTCGACGAGATGATCTGCGTCAGCCGTCACGCGGCCGCCTTCGCTCGTACCACCTTCGGGGTGCGGCGGTTCGCCCTTGTACCCAACATGGTCGAGCTTGACGGCGATAGGGCTGATGCCGAACCCTCGGCGACTCCTACCGTGGTCTGCGTCGGCGCGTTGGTTCCTCGCAAGGGCCAGTGCGTGTTGGTCGATGCCTTCGCTTTGGTGGTGCAGACCCTTCCTGACGCCCGGCTCGTCCTGGCTGGGGAAGGGCCGCAGCACAAACGTCTCGAGCGCCGCATCGCCGAGCTGGGTCTCGCTTCTAACGTCTGCTTGCTGGGCGCTGTACCGACCGCCGACAGGGCACAGCTGCTGCGTACCGCACACGTGGCCTGCTTTCCATCGAGCTATGGGGAGAGCTTCGGGATCGTATTGCTTGAGGCGATGGCCGCAGGGTCAGCGGTGCTGGCAGGCCGCAACGCCGGCTATCTCGAGGTCCTAGGGAACATGTCGGAAGCGCTGGCGGAGCCGCGCCCTAGGCCCCTCGCCCGCGCGTTGACTACCTTGTTGCTCGACGATAGCCGGCGCCGTCGTCTGATTGCGCAGCAGCACACGCTTGTGCAGCGGTTCGACGCCAACGACGTCACCGCCGAGATACTTACTGTTTATCGGTCCGCCCTGGGCCGGCGACATGGGGCACCGGTCGCGTGAGTCCGATACCGAGTGCAGCATGGGCTTCGGCCATGGTGGGCACGCCGGACGGGGCGTTGCCGGCGCCGGCGCTGTGGGCCAGGGCGTTGGCGACTACTCCGAGCAGGAAGTTCACGGCTACGAGCGCTGTGTACCACTACACGGGCTTGGCGCGCCAAGCCGCACTCGCGAAACTCGTGCAAGCCAACATCGAGTTCACCTACCGATACTATCTACGCCTGACGCAGCTACTGTCGGCTGGAAGCAGCGCACACCTGCGCGCCTCGGTCGACCCGTCCGGAAGTGAACGTCTGTTTCGGGCGGCCTCCCGCGGCCGTGGGGTACTTCTCGTCTCGGCTCATCTCGGCGACTTTGATGTGGTCGGCTCCTGGCTCGCGCTAACCATGGGCTTGGAAGTGGTCGTCGTCAGCGATTCGGTGCCCGAGCGGCTGCGTGAGCAGTTCTTCCAGCGTGTCCGCGAGGGCGCGGGCCTACTGCTCAGGCGTTCGGATGACACGACGCTGATGGACGTCGAGGCCGACTTGCGCGCAGGGCGCTTGGTGCTGTGGATGCTAGACCGTCGCCCGGCGGGCCCGGCTGTGGTGGGACAGTTGCTTGGTCGGACGGCATGGCTGCCGGCGGCTGTGCCTATCCTCGCTCGGCGAACCCAGTGCCCTGTAGTAGCGGCCGTCACTATTACCGCGCCCCATGATGTCCGCTCCTTGCACGTCGGTAACGAGATTCACGTTGGTGACACGGGAGCGTCCTTCCAGCGGGTGTTGAGGGAGCTCGCCCAGACTGTCGGTGCAGGCATTCGTAAGGCGCCGTGGCAGTGGCACGTGCCAGTGGATCGGAACCAGCTGTGCTTCACATCTGGAGCGAAGCAAACGAGAGACCCTCCCCGAACACACCTTGGCGCTCTGAGGGCCGCCTGAGTACCAACTCTGCTCTATTTGCTGCGGCTTTCGAATAGCTCCCGTGCGCCCCGGGCGCTGCTCGGAGGATACGAACGCGCTGTCCGCCAACAGCAGTGTCGGGGTAAGGCTACGGTCGGATCGCGATCCGATGGCCAGAGCGGGACGGACCGTCGCCGCTCACGCAATCCTGTTGGCGGACGCAGCGCGACAGCAACGGCCTCTTCCCGAAGGGCGGACCGAAGCTCGTCAAGCAGGATGTTCTTCTTGAGGGCGGTGTCCGCGGTGGCGTGGTGGAGGAGCAGCAGGTTGCGAAAGAGGATCGCGTTGAACTGCTCGGGCTGTGAGGAGTACTTGCCCGCGAAATGCTTCATCGTCTTGCGCGCGATCGCTTCGGCGCGGGCCAGGTGCCGAGCCTCGCCGGTCAGCCGATGCTGCAAGACGTTGGCTCCGATCATCACGCCCTGGTTGTAGGTCCAGACAGTCCTGTCGACCTTGCCGTCGAGCCGAAGGCTGTCGAAGTAGAGGCCTGTAGCCGATGTGGCGGTGGCCCTGCTGTTGTCGAGCGCGGCGTTGACCCAGTCGTACATGCTGCACGCCCCTACGTGCCGAGCGTCCCCGTCGAACGCGGAAGAGCCCGTCAGCTCATGGAGGTGAAAGCCGAGCTCGGCGTTCGGGCCGTTGGAGATCGTGTGGCGCGTGTGATCGGTGAGGCCTCGGCCCGTTCCCTGCTTGACCCAGAAGAGCCCGCCGGGTGAGGGATGGGACGGGTTGGAGTCCCAGCCGGTGAGCGCGAAGGCGAAGAGATCGGCCGCGCGCCGGCGAGAGCTCGCCACGCTGCGCAGGCGATCGTGCTGCACGAGCGCGAGCCCGACCCAGGCGTTGTCGTCGTAGTACTTGTCCCCGCCGGGACCGTGCGGCGGGGTGACGCTCGAGTCGTATGCAGGGGGATTGGCGTGGGCATCCCAGTAGCGGTCGAGGCCCGCGAGGCGATCGATCATCGCGCGGTGGGAGTTGAAGCCGGGGAGCAGCGCTCGCTCGACGCCCTCGAGGTCGAGGGTCGCGGCGAGAGCCCGTGTGAAGGGCCACAGCGCGGCATACGCTTTCGCGCCCTCCCGGCGCGGTGCTTCGTGGTACAGCGAGGTCCCGTCTTTGACGTAGAAGTTAGCCTGCATCGCCTGGTACGCAGCCAAGGCGCGCTGGGCATTCTTCCGCTGGAGAGAGGTAGCGGCGGGGTTCGTGGGCTTGCCGCTCGCCGGGCTCGGGGCTGGCGGTTTGGAAGCCATCGCTCGAAACGTACTCGCGCCGACTTGGGCGGGCGCGTGGCGTTTTTTGCATCCGGTTCACCTCTTGAGGATCGGGTCCCCCTCTGCGTGTGCGATCGGCAGGTCGTGGGCCACGTACGGCTGTCCGTCGAGCTCGAAGCGGATGTCGACCGTGTCGTTCTGGCGGTACGTGCCGACGCCCCACGCGCCGAGGAACCAGCGCCAGCCGGAGATGCGGTCCTTGAGCAGCGTTCGCGCGAACACGACGTGACGTCCGTCGAGGCGGAAGTCCACTTCCGGCCGCTGCAGAACCCCGTTCAGGTAGACCTCGAACCCGTCCTCGACGCTCGCGGGGAGGACGACGATCGAGTGCGTGCTCGGTTCGGAGGACGGCACGCTCAGCGGGGTCGGCGCCGACCGCGGCTCACCGGCCGGGCGCCGTGGATAGGTGGATTCTTCAGGGCCATGAATCTTAGAAGATGATAGACTAATAAGGGATGATTACGTGGCGCAAGCGGATGTCCTGCGGTGCATGCCGCGAGCTATGACGCGCGGCTGGCGCAGCGCGTCCTGCTCGGTGGAAGGAACGCCGAACAGGCGGCGATGGCGCTGCTGGAGCGCTGCCAGCCGGAGACCCTGGATGCCGCTCTCGGGCTGCTCGCGGGACACGGCAGGTTGACGGCGGATGCGTTCGATCGGGTGGCGGACGCCTGGACCACGTTCCGCCACATCAAGCACTTGAGCTGGGACTGAGCCGATGGCGGCACGGTCCGGTGACGAGGCCCCGCAGGGGGGAGCGAGCGTGCAGGTGCGCGGCTACGTGCTCGATCGTCGCGAGTTCAACGAGATGCGGATGCGCCTTCCCCGCGCGGTCCGCCGCGGGGTCGAGCCCGCTCCGGAGGGTCACGTCGGGCTGATCGCCCAAGCCGTCATCGGCGATCAGGCCGGGACGCCGCTGTCGGTGCTCTACGGGAGCGTTCCCGCTCGCCTTGCGGCGGATGGCCTGAGCAAGCTCGAGCATCAGCTCGCGCGGCAGCTGGCGTGAGGCTCGCCGTCTCACATGCCCACCGGTTGGGCTGATGGGGCCTTCCGAGCTCCTGTTGCTCGCCGGCCTGCTGGCGACGATCGCCGGCACTGTCACGGCGGGCGTGGCCTCCGCCCCGCGGGCGGGCCTGCTCGCGCAAGCGGCCGGGATGGCGCTGCTCGGCCTCGCCGGCTGGTGGGTGCTGCTGTCGGGCCACACGGTGGGCGCCGGGTTCAGCGACGCCGTTCGGCCGGCGTTCGGCCTGGACTCCCTCAGCGGCTTCTTCCTGGTTCTCGTCGCGGTCGTCGGCGCGCCCGCTGCCCTGTTCGCTGCGAGCGCCGGTCACGTCGATCGAGGCCGGCCCGTCGCGGTTGCGACCGGCGTGTTCCTGCTGGTGCTGGTCGGCTTCGTCGGAGCCCGCGACCTCAGCACCTTCCTCGGCTTCTGGGAGCTGATGACGCTCGTGCCCGCCGCGACGATCCTGATCGCTCGCCAGGACCGCCCGGCCAGAGACGCGGTGTTCGTCTACCTGGCGATCACGCACATCGGCGGCGCCGGAGTCTGGGTCTCCCTGATCGTCCTCGCCCAGCACGGCGCGCTCGCAGGCCAACCCCTGGGCGGAGGGCTCGCGGCGCTCGTCGCCTGCGCGTCCCTGATCGGGTTCTCGACCAAGGCCGGGTTGATGCCGCTCCATTCCTGGCTGCCGCGCGCGCACCCTCTCGCGCCGGCCCACGTCTCCGCGTTGATGTCAGGCGTGATGATCAAGCTCGCGCTCTACGGGCTCGTGCGGGTGCTGTTCGAGTGGCTGGCGCCGCCCGGGCTGGGAGTCGGGATCGCTCTCCTCGCGCTCGGCGCGCTCTCGTGCATCGGCGGCGTCCTGTACGCGACGCTGCAGCACGAGCTGAAGCGGGTGCTCGCCTTCTCCTCGATCGAGAACGTCGGCATCGTGGCGATGGCGCTAGGCGCCTCGCTCGTGCTCGCGCACCTCGGCCTGCCGACGTGGAGCGCGATCGCGTTCGCCGCAGCGCTGCTGCACGCGCTCAACCATGCGTTGTTCAAGTCGCTGCTGTTCCTCGGCGCTGGCGCCTTCAGCCGCGTCGTCGGCTCGGTCGAGCTCGACTCGCTCGGAGGGCTGCTGGGGAGGATGCCCTGGACGGGAGCGACGTTCGCCGTTGGCGCGATGGCGATCGCCGGGCTGCCGCCGCTGAACGGCTTCGTCTCGGAGTGGCTGACGCTGCAGTCGCTGCTCCACCTCGGCGTCTCGAGCCACCTCGGGATCGCGTTCGCAGGCGCGCTGGGGACCGCCGTGCTCGCTTCGACCGCGGCGCTCGGCGTGTACTGCTTCGTGAAGGCGATCGGGCTCGTCCTGCTCGGGGCGCCGAGGCGCGTGGAGTGCGAGCAGGCAGGCGAGGTGCCGGCAGGGATGCGGATCAGCATGGTCTTCCTGGCCGCGGCGTGCCTGGCGCTCGGCCTCGTCCCCGGTCTCCTGCTGGGGACGCTCGCGGGGCTCGCGCCCGGTGCGGCGCATCTGCGCGTGAGCATCGCGCTGGGCGTGCCGGGCACCGGCTCGCTGCCGACGCTCGCGATCGCGATCGCGCTGACCGTCCTCGTCGCCCTGCTCCTGAGGCTGGCGCGGGGTCGACGCAGCGCGCCTGCCCCGGCGTGGGCGTGCGGGCAGCCGCCGGGTCCCGAGCTGCGCTGGAGCTCGGCCGGTTTCACCAAGCCGCTGCGTCTCACGCTGGAGGGGGTTCTCCGTCCGCACAGCGAGCTCGCGATCACGGCCTCACGTGGGGTCACCAGGGCGATCTCTTATCAGGCCTACGTGCCGCACCTGTTCGACACGCTGCTCTACGACCCGCTCACGCGGATCGCGCTTCGCGCCGCCCGCTTCGCGCGGCGCTTGCAGTCGGGCAGCCTGCGGGCCTACCTTCTCTACCTGCTGGCGGTCCTCGTCCTGCTGCTGGCGCTCGCCCGACTGGGGCTGCTGGGATGAGCGCCGCGACGCTCGCCGCCGGCGTCGTCCAGGTCGCCGGCCTCGTGCTCGCTCCCGGGCTGGTCGGGCTGATCCAGCGACTGAAGGCTCGCCTGCAGGGCCGACGCGGCCCGACGATCGGCCAGCCCTACCGGGAGCTGCGGCGCCTGTGGCACAAGAGCGGCGTCTCCCCCGAGCCCCATACGGTCGTCTACACGCTCGCCCCGGCGGTCGTCGCGGTGTCGACCGCGCTCGCGATCCTGCTGGTCCCGATCGCCGGTCGCGCGCCGGCCTGGGGCCTGGGGAACGACGCGCTGGCGCTGGTCGGGCTGCTCGCGCTCGCGCGCTTGGCGATCACCCTCGCCGCCTGGGACACAGCGGGGGCCTTCGGTCTCATGGGGGCCGCGCGGGAGCTGATGTTCTCGGTCTTCGTCGAGCCGCTGCTGTTGCTCGTCGTGATCCTCCTGGCGCTGCCGGCGCGCAGCACGGACCTGATCTCGCTGACGCACTCGGCGACCGTCGCGGACGTCTGGACCGAGCCCGCGCACTGGGTCGCCGGGCTGGCGCTGTTCCTCGTGGTCCTCGCCGAGACCGGCCGCCAGCCGATCGACAACCCGGACACGCACCTCGAGCTCACGATGGTCCACGAGGGACCGCTGCTCGAGTACGCGGGGCGCGAGCTGGCCTACCTGCAGTGGGCGGCCGCCGCCAGGCACTGGCTGATGCTGGTGCTCGCGTCCGAGCTGGTGATCCCCCAGCCGGCCTCCTTCGTGGTCAGGCTCGGGGTGCTCGCCCTCGGCGTCGTGCTGGGGTGCGCTGCGCTCGCCGTGTGCGAGAGCGTGCAGGCGAAGATGCTGATCCTGCGGGTTCCGGTGCTGCTGGGATCGGGGGCGGCGCTGTGCCTGCTGGGCCTCGCGAGCTGGTTCGCGGCGGGGGGCGGATGACCGGCGCGTTGACATGGGGCCTGCTCGCCACCGCGCTTGCGGCGATCGCCGTGCGTCGTCGCTCCACCGCGATCGTGCTCGTCGCGCTGCAATCGGTCGGGCTCGGCGTCTACGCGCTCGGCAACGGACACCACAGCTCCCGGGCGCTCGCGGTCGCCGCCGCGATCTTCACGGTGAAGGCTGTGGCGCTTCCCGCGCTGCTGCTGCTCACCGTGCGCGGAGCGCCCAAGCGGAGGCTGCTCGCGAACGAATCGCCGGCGCTTCCGCGGCTGATCGCCGCGCTCGCCGCGGGGCTCGCGATCGAGCAGCTGATCCCGAGCTTCGGCGTGACCGACCCCGGCATCGAACATGCGGCCGTCGGAATGCTCGCGTTGGGGATCGGCATCGCCGTCGTGAGGCGAGCGGTCATGTTCCAGGCGCTCGGCTTCCTGATCGCCGAGAACGGGATCTACCTCGCCGGCCTTTCGCTGCCCGGCGGGCTGCCCGGGTTCATCGAGCTCGGCCTCGCCTTCGACCTCGTCGTCACCCTGTCCGTCGCGGCAGCGTTCGCGACCAAGATCCACGAGACGCTCGGCAGCGGCGACACCTCCGTGCTGGACGCGCTCCGTGACTGACGTGCTGCTCACGGCGGTGCCGCTGACCCCGGTGATCGGCGCGGCGGCGGTCAGGTTCGCGCGCACCCCCAGGTCCGTCGACCGGTTGAGCGCGCTGGTCGCGACGGTCACGGCTCTGATCGCGCTGGCGGCGAGCGTGCTCGGGGCGATCCACGATCCGCACGGGCTGCACGGCTCGTGGTGGGTTCTCGACCGGGCCGGCGCGGCGTTCCTGGCGGTGATCGCCGTGATCGGATGGTGCAGCGCGATCGCCTCGGGTCCGTACCTCGCCGGGGAGGGCAAAGGCCTGTTCTCCGCGCGGCGCGCGCGGGCCTGGTACCACAGCGCGTTCTTCCTCTTCTGGGCCGCGCTGCTGGCGCTGGCGCTCGCGAAGAACCTCGGCGTGGCCTGGCTGCTGATCGAGGCGACGACCGGCGCCTCCGCGCTGCTCGTCGCGTACACGGGTCGCAGGAACGCGCTCGAGGCGGGCTGGAAGTACTTGGTGCTGACGACGTTCGGTCTCGCGATCGCGTTGCTCGGGATCTTCATCCTGTTCGCGGGCCTGGCCCCGCACGGCGGCGGGCTCGCGACGCTCGACTGGCGGACCATCGCCCGAGGAGCACCCGCTCTGGACCACCGGACGGCGCTGTTCGCGCTGGTCCTGATCCTCGTCGGGCTGGCCGCCAAGATCGGCTGGGCGCCGATCCACAACTGGCTCCCCGACGCGCACAGCCAAGCGCCGCCGCCGATCAGCGCGCTGCTCTCCGGCGCCCTGCTCCCGACCGTGATGCTGGTCGCCTGGCGGCTCGTGCTGACGCTCGGGCACGGCGCGGCTGGCAACCTCGGCGACCACCTGCTGCTCGCGTTCGGGCTCGCCTCGCTCGCGATCGCCGTGCCGTTCCTGTGGCGACCGATGCCGTGGAAGCGGCTGCTCGCCTACTCGAGCCTCGAGCACATGGGGATCCTCGCCCTCGGCATCGGGTTCGCGTCCCCGTTGGCGACCGTCGGCGTGATCGTCCACCTGGCGGGCCACGCCCTCGCCAAGTCGCTCGGCTTCTACGCGGCGATCCCGCTGCAGCGCCACTACCCCGAGAGCGCCGAGCGGCCGCCGCGAGGGCTCGCGCGGCTCAGCCCCGCCGTCGGCACGGCCGCCGGCGTGAGCCTCGCCACGCTCGGCGGGCTGCCGCCGTCGCCGCTGTTTCTCAGCGAGCTGCTGATCCTGCTCGGAGGCGTGGCCGCACACCAGATCGCCGTCGTCTGCATCGCTGCCGTGCTCCTCGCGCTGGGCTTCCTCGGCCTCGCGCACACGCTGATCGAGACGCTCGCCGGCGAGAGCCACGGACGGCCGTGGCCCGTCGGGCGAACCGTCCGCCTCACCGCGCGCCTGACCGTCGCAGCGGTGATCGGCCTGTTGGCGCTGAGCGTCGTCGGATACCTCCTGGTTGGCGCCCATCTCGGCCCGACGCTGATGGGAGGCGTGACGTGAGCCGGCTCGAGCCGTTGCGGCTGGAGGGCGTCACGACGAGCCGCTGGCGCGAGGCGTGTGAACGCAGTGCAGCCGCCGGCGAGCGCTTCTGCGGGCTCTACGCCGGTCACGGCGCCTCCGGGCTGCAGCTCAACGCCGTGTTCGCACACGCCGGCAGGGAGCACGTCGTCTCGGCCCCGGTCGACAGGGGCGCGATCGACACGCTCCTCGACGTGTTCCCGGCCGCCGCCCAGGACGAGCGCGAGGCGCACGACTGCTACGGCGTGTGCTTCCACGGACACGAGCCGCTGAGGCCGCTCGTCTCGCACCCGCCGGCGCCGGGTGAGTGGACCGTGCTGGTCGAAGGAGACGAGGCGTACCAGGTCGCGGTCGGCCCGATTCACGCCGGAGTGATCGAGTCCGGGCACTTCCGCTTCACGGTCGTCGGTGAGCGCATCCTGCACCTCGATCTGCGGCTGTTCTACAAGCACCGCGGACTGCAGGCGGCGGCCGAGGGCCGTGCGCTCGCGGACGCGCGCCCCTACGCCCAGCGCGCGTGCGCGGCATGCGCGGTCGCCAACACGGTCGCCTACGTGCAGGCCTGCGAGGCCGCGCTCGGCCGGTGGCCGGACGAGCGGACGCGCCACGCGCGCACCGTGCTGCTCGAGCTGGAGCGCCTCTACAACCACCTCAACGACGTCTCGGCCGTCTGCGCCGGCGTGGGCTTCGCGCCCGGCGCGATGGCGTTCGCGGCTCTCAAGGAGCGGGCCCAGCGGCTCAACCAGAGTCTCGCCGGGCACCGGTTCCTCTTCGACACAGTGAGTCTCGGCGGAACGACGTGGAGCGTCGACGCCTCGCGCGCGCTCGCCGCACGCCGAGCCCTGGAGGAGATCTGCAAGGACGAGCGACGCGCGTGGCGCGAGCTGTCCTTCGCCGCATCGGTCCAAGAGCGCCTGCCCGGAGTCGGACGGGTCGGCAAGGACGAAGCCATGAGCCTCGGCGCCGTCGGTCCCAGCGCTCGCGCGGCGGGCGTCCGGCAGGACACGCGCAGCGAAAGCCCGCGGCTGCTCTACGACGACTTCGCGCCCGCGTTCCCGCCGCAGCCGTCGGGCGATGTCCGCGCGCGCCTGGAGACTCGCCACGTGGAGCTGCAGCAGACCTTCGAGCTGCTCGACGCGCTGCTGTCGGGGACGTTCCTGCCCGGTCGCTGCAACGACACAGGGACCGCCGGAGGCGGCGTCGGCGTCTCGCGCGTGGAGAGCCCCCGCGGCGAGACCGTCTGCGTCGTCCACACCGACGGGGAGGTGCTCGAACGGCTGCACCTCAGGACCGGCTCCTACGCGAACTGGCCGCTGCTCGCGCTCGCCGCGCGGGAGAACCTGCTCCCCGACTTCCCGCTGATCAACAAGAGCTTCGAGCTCTGCTACGCGTGCGTGGACCGCTAGAGCGATGTTCCTGCTCCTGAAAGACCTCCAGCGAGCACGATCGGAGATCGCGCTGCCGCGACGCGCGCCGACGGGCTCCCTCGCGCTGCGCCACGTCGACGCGGGCTCGTGCAACGGCTGCGAGCACGAGCTGAACGCGGCGACCAACCCCTACTACGACCTGCAGCGCTACGGCCTGAGCATCGTCGCGTCGCCTCGCCACGCCGACGTGCTGCTCGTCACGGGCCAGATCACGACGAGGATGGCGGAGCCCCTCCGCCGCGCCTACGAGGCGATGCCCGAGCCGCGTCTCGTGGCCGCCCTCGGCGACTGCCCGATGGGATGCTCGATCCTCGGCGACCCCGCGCAGCACGCCGGGCCGCTCGAGCGGATCGTCCCGGTCGACCTGCGGATCCCCGGATGCCCGCCGACCCCGAGTCGGATAGCCGAGGCGCTGATCGGCCTGATGGATCGCGCGAGCATGCCTCGCGCGCCTAAATCTGAGTAACTGATAAACTTAGGAGATAGACGAAGAAGTGAAGGGGAGATCGAGATCGGTGCCGCAGACGAGGCCCGGCACACCGGCCGGGGCGGTCCAGCACCGTGCCGTCTACCAGATAAAGGCCGACTTCTTTCGCGTCCTCGGCCACCCGGTGAGAGTCAGGATCCTCGAGCTGCTCAAAGACGGGGAGCGCACCGTCGGCGATCTGCAGCGCGAGCTGCAGATGGACTCGGGGGGCACCTCCCAGCACCTCGGCGTGCTGCGGAAGCACGGAGTCCTCGAGGGTCGACGCGAAGGCACGAGCGTCCACTACTCGGTCCGGGACCCGCGGATGTTCCAGCTGATGGAGATCGCGCGCCAGATCATCACTACGAATCTGAGCGAATCCCAGGCCGTCCTCGGCGAGCTCGCGGAGACCCCTCGACAGTCCGCGAGGCCTTCTGGTCGATCCTCGCGGGCGCGAGCGGCCAAGCCATAGCGCGCTGCCCCGACCTCCGGTCCGGCGAGCGCCGCTCCCGCTACCGGCGGTCGGTCGCGACCTCCTCGGCTACGCTTTCCAACGTGCCGAAACGGGGGCTTCAGAAGGACGCTGCTTCACGGCGCCGCGCGGGGCGCGCGGTCCTCGCGTCGCTGCTCGTCGCCCTTTTCGCAGCCCTCGCGGCGGGCTGTGGCTCGAGCTCTCCCGCTGCGAGCAGCTCGACCGCCGCGGCGGCGACCCGCGCAGCCGGCCTCGTCATCTCCGGGCCGGGTCTGCAGGAAGGGCCGGGCCAGTGGCAGCCGGAGTACGCGCACCTCGCCGAACGCAAGCGCGAAATGAAACTGCCTCCGGTCGGGAACGAAAAGTTCCACATCCACGCGGCTCTCCACATCTACAAGGAAGGGATCCTGGTCCCGGTCCCCGCCGACATCGGCATCGAGGCCGCGAAGAACGTCGAGACGAGCCTCCACACCCACGACGCGACCGGGGTCATCCACATGGAGACGGTGAAGCCCTACAAGTTCACCCTCGGGGACTTCTTCAAGGTCTGGGGGGTCGAGCTCGGTCCCGAACAGGTCGGCGGCCTGAAGGGCCTCGGCGGCGACCGGCTGCACTTCTACGTCAACGGCCACACGTTCACGAACCCGGCCGCCTACGTGATGCGCAACGGCGACAACATCGCGATCGGCTACGGAGCCGACTCGAGCTTCCCGCACAGCCCCGGCGACCAGCTCCTGCACGAAGTCATGGAAGGCAAGGCCGGACTGAACTGCTCCGCGACGACGAACTCGAAGAAGGGCAAAGGCTGCTTCGTGAAAACCTCGAAGCCCGCCAAGACCAAGAAGTAGCCCGTCGTGCGGCTCCGCGGGTACGTCCTGCCGGTCGCCGCCGCGGCCCTGCTCTGCGCGGGCGCCGTCCCCGCCGGCGCGCGCCTGCTCGTGCCGGCCTACTTCGGCCCCGAAGGGACGCCTTCGCCCTGGCGGACGATGTGCAGCCCAGCCGACGCGGGCTCGATCGCGATCGTCAACCCGCACAACGGGCCGGTCAAGAAGCAGGGGCCGCTCTACGCCCCGGCGATCGCCCGATGTCGGGAACAGGGTTGGCGGGTCGCGGGCTACGTCTTCACCCGCTATGGCCGGCGCAACCTCGCCGCGGTCGAGAAGGCGATCTCCCGCTACCGCCTCTCCTACCCCGGGGTCGAAGGGATCTTCCTCGACGAGATGGCCGAAGCCGACACGGCCAAGAACGAGGCCTACTACGGATCCCTGCGCGACTACGTCCGCGAAGAGGGCGGCTTCGTCGTCGGCAACCCCGGCGACACCGCCGCTACGGGCTGGCAGCTCCCCTACGTCGACCTGCTCGTGACGTTCGAGGGGCCGGCCTCGCAGTACGCGTCCTACACGCCCGCCCCGTGGGTCGGCGCGGCGGGTCAGGAACGGATCGCGAACATCGTCTTCGCCGCGAGCGGCAGCGGCGCGGCCGCGGGCGCGTGCTCGCAGGCGAGCGCTCAGGGGGCGGGCTACCGCTACGTGACCGACCTGCCCGAAGCGCCGAACCCGTACGCGCAGCTCCCGTCCTACTGGCAGCCCGAGACCGAAGTTTGCTGATCGTCGTGAAGCTCACCAGGCGCGGGCCGTGAGCCCGCCGGTCGCCCTCCCGCAGCAGCTTGCCCCGGGTCTGTACCGCTGGACCGCGCCGCACCCCGAGTGGGATCCCGCGGCCCCTCCGGGCAGCTCGGGGGACTGGCCCAGGGACGTCGGCTGCACGCTCTACGACGCGCCCGCCGCGGCGGTCCTGATCGACCCGCTATTGCCGACCGAGGGGCGCGAGGAGCTGCTGGCGTGGCTCGACGAGCACCTCGCGGGGCGCCCCGTCAGCATCCTCACGACGATCCAGTGGCACAGGCGCGACCGCGAGCTGCTCGCCGCGCGCTACGCGGGCCGGGGCGAGCGGGCGTGGAACGCGGTGCCGGCCGGCGTCGAGCCGCGGCCGCTGCGGGGAGCGGGGGAGACGGTCTACTGGCTCCCGGGCGCGAGGACGCTCGTCTTCGGCGACAGGCTGATCGGTGCGAGCGACGGGTCGGGCCGCGCGGCGCTCTGCCCGGAGAGCTGGCTCTCAAGGGTGCGCGTCGATCGCGCCGGGCTCGCCCACCAGATGAGACCGCTGATCGAGCTGGACGTCGAGAGGTTGCTGGTCTCGCATGGCGAACCTGTTCTGCATGATGGCCGAGCCGAGCTTGCGCGCGCGATCGGCGAGGCCGAGAAGGCCTAGCTCCGCCCCGCGCGGCCGCTGTCCTGCGGCGCTCGCGGCGGGCGTCCCCGCGGGCGATCCCCGATCGAGCGTCCGATGAGCGAGCCGTCGGTCCGCCTGCTGGTCGAGGACGACCTCGAGCGCTCCCGCCTCACGGTGGGCCTGCGGTTCCTGCTCGTGATCCCCCACGTGATCTGGATCGGGCTTTGGTCGATCGCGGCGCTCTTCGCCGCCTTCGCGAACTGGGTCGGGACGCTGCTGCTCGGCACGCCGCCCGCGCTGCTTCACCGCTTCCTCGCCGCGTACGTCAAATACGCGACGCAGTTCTACGCCTACCTGCGCCTGGCGGCCAACCCGTACCCGTCCTTCGACGGCCCCGACGGCTACCCGATCGACGTCGCGATCGCGCCGCCGGGCCGCCAGCGGCGGCTGACGGTGCTCGCCCGCGCCCTGCTCGCCCTGCCCGCGATCGTGCTCGCCGGGGCCCTTGGCGGAAACACGATCCCCCAGCTCGCCCAGCGCACCGGCTCGGGGTACCTGCAGGTGGGGCTCGGAGGGACGGTCGCCGTGCTCGGCTGGTTCGTCTGCGTGGCGCGGCGCCGGATGCCGCGGGGGCTGCGCGACGCGGCCGCCTGGTCGCTGCTCTACAGCGCCCAGGTGTGGTCCTATCTGCTGATCCTCACCGACCGCTACCCCGACCTCGACCCGCAGGCCCTGCCGGGCCTGCCCGAGCGGACCGAACCGGTCGGGGTCCGCGCCGAGGACGACCTGCGCCGCAGCCGCCTGACGACGCTGTTCCGCCTCCCGCTGAGCTTCCCGCACCTTTTCTGGCTGACCCTCTGGACGATCGTGACGATCCTCCTCGCCGCGCTCAACTGGCTGCTCACGCTGATCCGGGGCGAGCCCCCGGCCGCGCTTCACCGGTTCCTCGCGCGCTTCGTTCGCTACGAGCTCTCGGTCTACGCCTTCCTGCACCTGGTCGCGAACCCGTTCCCGGGCTTCGCGGGCGCGGCGGGCGCCTACCCGGCGTTCGAAGCCGAGGTCCCTGCCCCCGCGCGCCAGAACCGGTGGAAGGTCCTGTTCCGTCTGCCGCTCGCGATCCCCGCGTACGTGCTGAGCGGGATCTTCTCGACGCTCGCCCTGATCCTCGCCTTCTTCGGATGGTTCGCGGCGCTGCTGCTCGGCCGGATGCCGCTGGGCCTGCGCAACGCGGGCGCCGTGGCGCTGCGCTACCAGGCGCAGCTGCTCGGCTACGGGCTGGTGCTGACCGACGCCTATCCCTACACCGGGCCGGTGCGAGCGGACGGCCCGAGCGCGTCGCAGGTCGCGACGCCGGGCGCGATCCAGGGTCCCGCGGAGCCAGACGGCCCTGCGGAGCCCGGCGGCCTCGCGGAGCCAGTCGCGCCCCCGGGTGGGGAGCCCGTCGGCCTCGCGGAGCCCGGCGGCCCCGCGGAGCCGGTCGCGCGCCCGGGTCGGGAGCCCGCCGGCCTCGCGGATCCCGCCGGACGTCAGCCAAACCCGCCTGACCGCGCAGGCTCGACCGGGAGAGACGAGAGCTCGCCCTTCGAGTTGCCACCGGGGGCCTGACGGTGCAGCTCGCGACCCCGGCCGGGTCCGCCGCCCGGTGGCGCCGGTCGCTCCCGGCGGCGCTCGCGCTGGCGGCGGGTGCTGCCGTGTGGGCGCTCGCGGCTCACGCGCTGTGGCATTCGACGGTTCCGTCGGGCCTGCGGCTGCCCCGCGTCGATCCCGCCTCGGTCTTCTCGGCCTCCTACCTGTCGAGCAGCCGCTCCTACTACCTGCTGCTCGCGCTGAACGGGCTCGCGGCGCGGCTCGTGCTGATCGCGGTGCTCGTCCTCTACGCCCGCCGCGGCCAGGTGCTGATGCGCGAGTCGGCGGCCGGGCGGATCGGCACGGGGATGCTGCTGGGGATGCTCGGCTTCGCGCTCGTCTGGCTCGCGGAGGTGCCGTTCGCGCTGATCGCGGTGTGGTGGGAACGGCGCCACGGCGTCTCCCACGAGGGCTACGTCGCGACGGAGCTCGACGGCTTCCTCTCGCTCGGGGGCGAGTTCCTGTTCGTCTCCTTCGCGCTGCTCGTCGCGATGGGCATCGCGGGGTTGACGAGGCGCTGGTGGTGGGCCTTCGCCGCGCCGGCGTTCGCGTCGCTCGCGCTGCTCTCGACGTTCCTGAGCGTGTACCTGATCCCCAAACGGGAGCCGCTCCGCGACCCCGCCACCGCGGCCGACGTCCGCGCGCTCGCCGCGAGGGAGGGGGTCCCCGGGACGCGCGCGGAAGTCCAGAACGTGCACCGCTTCACGACCGCCCCGAACGCCGAGTCGGTCGGCTTCGGGGCGACGCGTCGGGTGATCCTCTGGGACACGCTGCTCGACGGGCGCTTCTCGCGACGGGAGGTGCGGACCGTAACGGCGCACGAGCTCGGGCACATCGCCCATCGCCACACGCTCAAGCGGGTCGGTTGGCTGATCCTGTTCCTGATCCCCGCCGCGGCCCTCGTCGCGCTGGCGACCGCGCGCCGGGGCAGCCTCGCCCGGCCCGAGGCGGTCCCGGTCGCGCTGCTCGTGTTCGTGCTGCTGCAGCTGCTCGCCGCGCCGCTGCAGAACATCGTCTCCCGCCACGAGGAGGCCGAGGCGGACTGGTCGGCCCTGCGGGCGACCCGCGACCCGCAGGCGGCGAGGAGCCTGTTCGTCAAGCTCGCCAAGACGAGCCACGCCGATCCCGACCCGCCCGCCTGGGCCTACGTCCTGTTCGAAGACCACCCGACGATCGTGCAGCGCGTGGCGATGGTCGAGGCGTGGCGGGCGCGTCGGTAGCCGGCGAGCCCGCTGCAGCCAGGTCGGGGCTCAGCGTTCGAAGACGAGCTTCGTCCAGCCTCCCTCGGCGAGCGCCTCGGGCGCCTCGCGCCACGGCACGACCCTGCTCGTGACCCGCTCCGGGCGCAGGGCGCCGGAGGCGGCGAGCTCGAGCACGTGGGGCATCGCCTCGCGCGCGTTCGCCCGGCCGGTCCTGAACGTGACGCCCTTCGTGTACATCTCGAGCAGCGGCAGGGCGGGCGGCTCGGCGAAGTAGATCGCGGTGCTCGTGCAGACGCCGTCGGGCGCGGTCGATCGCAGCGCGAGCTTCAGCAGCTCCGGGTCGGCGGACGCGTCGACCGTGACGGGGAACGGGCCGAGGCGCTTCGGCGGGGAGGCCATCGTCTGCGCGCCGAGCGCTTCGGCGGCGGCGCGGCGGGACTCGTCGGGGTCGACGTAGAGGACCCACTCCGAGCCGAGCGCGCGTGCGATTCCGGCGGCGTAGAGACCGATCGAGCCCGCCGCGGCGCCGCCGACGACGAGCACCGGCGCGCCGGGCTCGCGCTCCAGGGGCGGCGCGACGGCCCGCCAGGCGTCGGCGATGTTGTCCGACGCGCTCGCCACGCGGGCCGGCTCGAGGCCATCGGGCAACGGGACGAGCATGTGCGAGGCGTAGGGGACGGCGACGAGGTCGGAGAGGAACCCGCCCCACTCGTCGACGGCCGGCCCGAAGCCGTAGGTCGACATGAACGGGACGCCGGAGCAGTTCGAGGAGCGCCCGCCGAGGCACGCCGCGCACTCCCCGCAGGAGATCTGGAACGGGACGCTGACGAGCTGCCCCGGCCGAAGGCCGTCGACGTCGTCGCCGAGCTCGACGATCTCCGCGACGCACTCGTGCCCGACCGGGAAGGGGGGCGGGAAGGGGGAGCCGCCTTCGACGATCAGCGCGTCGAGGTCGCAGGTGGCGACGGCGAGCGGCCGGACGAGGGCTCCGCGATCGGAGGTCAGTCGCGGGGCAGGCGCTTCCCGCCACTGGAGGGTGCGGGGTCCTGTGAAGACGAGCTGCTCCATCGCTACCTCTCTTTCCGGTTTTCGTCGCTAGACCGATCGGTATAATAAGCCGATGGGCGAAACGGCGACGCGCCGCCACGGTCGCGCCTCCAGGCGGGCGTTCGTCGAGGCGACCGGCGCGCTGCTGCGCCGCCAGGGCTACGCCGCGACGGGGCTCAGCGAGATCGTCGCCGCGAGCGGCGCGCCCCGTGGCTCGCTCTACTTCCACTTCCCGGGCGGAAAGCGGGAGCTGGCGGTGGCGGCGATGGAGCAGACCGGGGAGCAGCTGCGGGCTGCGATCGCGGCGCTGATGGCGGGCCCCGGAGGGCCCGCGGCGTCGCTCGGCGTGCTGATCGACGCGCTCGCGGCGGGCCTCGAGAGCTCGGGCTACCGCGACGGGTGCCCGATCGCGACGGTCACGTTGGAGACGGCCTCGAGCGTCGAGCCGCTGCGGGAGACCGCGGCGCGCGTGTTCGGGACGTGGCTGGAGGAGCTCGAGCGGGCGCTCAGGGAGGACGGCTTGGACGCGGACGCGGCCGCGCGCCGCGCGCTGTTCGTCCTCTCGGCGATCGAGGGCGCCCTGATCCTCGCCCGGGCGCGCCGCGACACCGCGCCGCTCGCAGCCGTTCGCGCGGAGCTGCTCGCCGCGCTCGCGTGACGGGCGCCGGTAGGCTCGCCGCGACGGAGGGGCAGGCAACCGAGAAGGGGAAAGCGATGCTGAAGGACTTCAAGACGTTCCTGCTGCGCGGGAACGTCGTCGACCTCGCCGTCGGGATCGTCGTCGGGGCCGCGTTCGGCGCGGTCGTGACGGCGCTCGTGGCCGATCTGATCACGCCGATCATCGCCGCGATCATCGGCAAGCCGGACTTCTCCCACCTGACGTTTACGATCAACCACAGCCAGTTCAAATACGGCTCGTTCCTGAACGCGCTGATCGCGTTCGTCTCGATCGCGGCGGCCGTCTTCTTCTTCGTCGTTCAGCCTGTCAACGCCCTGATGGCCCGTCGGCGCACCGAGCACGACGTGGATTCCGAGACGGCGCCGTGCCCGGAATGCCTCTCGGACATCCCGATGCGGGCGAAGAAGTGCGCCTTCTGCGGGTCCGAGGTGACGCGAGCGGCGAGCGCTTAGACGCGCGGCGCAACCGGCTTTTCGAGCGCGGCGGCGCCGGGTAGATCTTCCTCAGACCCCGACCGCAAGGAGGAGACCGTGCCGCCACGCGGAGTGAAGAAAGGCAGCAAGCGAGAGCGCCAGTACGAGGAGATCAAGAAGTCCGAGAAACGGCAGGGCCGCTCGACCGCGCGCGCGGAGGAGATCGCGGCGCGGACCGTCAACAAGGAACGGGCGCGCAGCGGCGAAACCGCGACGAGCTCGCGCAGCTCGCTACGGGGGGCGTCGGCGAGCAGCCGCGGCGGAACCCGCTCGGGCCGGCCGGGCCCACGCGGGCGGACGCGCGAGCAGCTCTACAACGAGGCGAAACAGCTCGGCATCGAAGGCCGCTCGCGGATGAACAAGCGCCAGCTGCAGGGAGCGGTCGACGCGAAGAGGCGCTGAGTCGGGCGGGCTCGACGGGTGAGCCGCGGGCCGGGGGCGGGCGCGCGGCTCAGGTACCCATGCCGGGCCGCGGCGGCACGGGCGCCGGGGGCACGTCCGGGCCGGGCAGAGGCGGCACCGGAGTGGGCCGCGGCACCGGCGGCGCGGGGTCGGGCTGCGGCGGGAGAGGGGCAGGCGCTGCCAGGCGTCGCATACCCGGCCTGCTACCCGCGGCCGGTGCCCCCAAACGCCGCTTCGGGAGCCGGATCGCGGGTATCTCAGGAGAGATGGACGACCCGCTTCGCAACGAGAGCTCACCCCGGATCGACTGGGAGTCGGCCGAGGTCAGCGGCGGGGAGCTGCGCGTCGCCGTGGCCGGGGAGCCTCCGAAGGGCTGGGGCTCACGCGTCGGCGAGGTGCTCGAGCGCCTGGCCCGCGAGGGCTCTCCGACACGCTGGGGATCCGTCAAGGTCTCGCGGGGGCGGATCGTCGTGAAGGATCTGCAGGACGGGGCCGAGTCCGACCTGCGCCACGAGATGGAGAGCGCCGTCCTTCAGGCGAACGCCGACCTCGACGCCGCCGCCGACGCCGGAGCGGACATCGCGGCGGCCTCGGCGGAGGAGTCGCGCGACGAGCGGATGACCGCGCGTTTCCGCGACTTCGCGCGCGGCGGCTGAGTCCGCTCAGGCGGTGATCGGGATGTGCCCCGGCTGGGCGGCGACGCGCGCCAGCCACGCGCCGATCGCCGGGTAGCGGGACATCTCGAAGCCCGCCTCGTGGGCGACGTGGGTGTAGGCGTAGAGGGCGATGTCGGCGATCGTGAAGCGTTCGGCGACGAGGAAGGACCGGCCCTCGAGGTGGCGCTCCATCGCGTCCAACGCGGCGTAGCCGCCGGCGCGGCGGGCCTCGATCTCAGCGCTCGCGGGCGGGTCGGCGGCGAAGCAGGCCCAGAAGCGGACGACGGCGATGTAGGGCTCGTGGCTGTACTGCTCGAAGAACAGCCACTGCATCACGCGCGCGCGGTCGAGGCGGTCCTCGGGAACCAGGTCGGTGCCCTCGGCGAGGTAGCAGAGGATCGCGTTCGACTCGGCCAGCGGCTCGCCGTCGTCGAGCACGAGCGTCGGCACGCGCAGGGCGGGGTTGAGCGCGCCGAGCAGCTCCATCCGGCCCGAGCGGTCGACGACGTCAACCTCGCGGCGCTCGAAGTCGACGCCCTGCTTGCTCAGCAGCAGCCGGACCTTGTAGCAGTTGCCCGAAACGGCGGAGTCGTAGAGCAGCATTCCGAGCGGAGACTAGCCGCCACTTGACAGGTGACCAAAAGGTCACATATAGTGCTCGCTGTGGACGAGGTGTTCAAGGCGCTCGCAGATCCGACCCGCAGGGGCCTGCTCGACGAGCTTCATCGCGAGGACGGCCAGACCCTGACGGCGCTTGAGCGGCGCGTGCCGATGACGCGGTTCGGCGTGATGAAGCACCTGAAGGTGCTCGAGGAGGCCGGCCTTGTGACGACGAAAAGGAGCGGCCGCGAGAAGCTCCACTTCCTGAACCCCGTCCCGATCAGGCTCGTCCACGACCGGTGGGTGAGCAGGTACTCCGAGCCCTGGGCGGCGACGCTCACGGGGCTGAAGCGAACGATCGAGGAGCAGACGATGGAAAAGGTTTTCGAGATCTACATCAAGACGACGCCGGAGCGCCTCTGGGAGGCGATCACCGACCCCGAGCTGCGCGGCCGCTACACGTTCGGCGTGGCCGTGCAGTCTGACTGGACCCCTGGCTCGTCCTACGCCGGGAACCATCCCCGCGGGGGCACGCTGATGGACGGGGAGAACCTCGAGGTGGAGCCTCCACGGCGGCTCGTGCAGAGCTACAACGCCCGCTGGAGCGAGGACGTCGCGGCCGAAGGCACCTCGCGGGTGACGTGGGAGATCGAGCCGGTCGGGGACTCGTGCCGCCTGCGGGTCGTCCACGACCAGCTCCGCGAGGGCGCCAACGAAGAAATCTACGGCGGCTGGCCGATGATCCTCTCGGGTCTGAAGACGCTGCTCGAGACGGGCGAGAACCTGACCACGCCCGGCTCGTTGATGTACGCGGGGACCTAGAGCCTCATCTGGATTCTGTGCCGGCCCGCACATGTGCGGGCCGGCGTTCCAGCCACGTTCGGCGCGTTGCCCACGGCTACGCGTTGCTCGGCTGCGGGCGCTCGACCCGATGCGGCGCGGGGAGGAAGCCGGGCAGCTCGAGCTCGATCCGCGCGCCGCCGAGCGCGCTGCTCGTCGCTCGCACGCGGCCATGGTGGGCCTCGGCGATCGCCTTCACGATCGCCAGGCCGAGGCCCGTCCCGCCGGCCGCCCGGGCTCTGCCCGCGTCGGTGCGGTGGAAGCGGTCGAAGACCGCCTCGCGCTGCTCCTCGGGGATCCCCGGCCCGTCGTCCTGAACGACGAAGCGGACCCAGCCCGGGCCGGCCCGCTCGACGTGCAGCAGGACCCGCCCGCTGTCCGGGGTCGTGTGGGCGATCGCGTTCGTGACGAGATTGCGAAGCGCCTGGGCGAGGCGGTCGGGGTCCGCCTGCAGCGTTCCCGCCGGGACCGGCCCCAGTTCGAAGACGCGCTTCTCGTCGAGCAGCGTGAAGCCGTCCCACAGGTCGCCCACGAACTGATCGAGGGGGACACGCTCGATCTCCAGAAACGCGGTCTGCTCGCTGCGCGCGAGCAGCAGCAAGTCGTCGACCAGGCGCGTGATCCGGGCGACCTCGGCCTGGACGAGCTGCTCGACCCGCCGGACCTCGTCCTCCGGGGGGTGGTCCTGCGCGGCGAGCACTTCGAGCTGGCCCCGGATCACCGTCAGGGGCGTGCGCAGCTCGTGGGAGGCGTCGGCGACGAACGCGCGCTGCCCCGCGAAGGCGTCGGCGAGACGGTCGAGCATGTGGTTGAAGGACTCCGCCAGCGCGCGGACCTCGCGGGCCCCCCGGTCGGTGTCGTGGATGCGGTGGTGGAGGTCTCCCGCGTCGACCTGGCGGGCCAGCGAGGCCATCCTTCGGATCGGGTTCGACAGGCGCGTCCCGATCGCGAGCGCCGCGAGGAAGGCCGCCGCGAGCGCGATCAGCCCACCGACGAGGAACGCCCGCGAGACGACGTCCTGGGCGCGGGAGACCGACGCGAGCGGCTCGCCGACGCCGATCCGCACATCCTGCGCGGGCCGCGCTCCGCGCGCCCGCACGTGGACGGTCCGGCGCAGCAGCCGCAGCGAGCCGACGTCCGGCATTCGCACCGTCGCGAACCCGTCCGCTTTCCGCAGGAGCTCGGCCGAGAGGCGGTTCTCTTCGGCCTGGGCGGCCGCCGACTCGCCGTCGTCGGGGGTGCGCACGCTGAACAGCTCGGGCCGGTTCGTGACCGTCGCGGTCCCGGGCACGATCACGAACAGCAGCGTCGAGCTCGCGCTGAAGGGCTGTGCGCGGATGTAGGCCGCGGCGACGTTGCGGAGCTTGCTCGTCGATCCCGCGCTCGAGCTCGCGAGGGAGCGCGCGAGCTCGCTCGCGTCGCCGGATATCTCGGTGTCGATCTGGTTGCGGAGCTGGCTGCCGGTTTCGCCGTAGACGGCTATGAAGATGAACGCCGAGGAGAGGATCAGGACGGCGGCGACGGACGCCGCCAGCAGCCACCGGAGCTCGAGCGGCCGCAGCCGCCTAGCGCCCCGCACGACCGAACCGGTAGCCGACCGAGCGCACCGTGTGGATCGGGGCGGGGCTGTCCGGGCGGCGCAGCTTGCGGCGCAGGTAGCCGATGTAGACGTCGACGATGTTCGTCGCCGGATCGTGCTGGTAGCCCCACACGGCGCTCAGGATCTCCTCGCGGGTGACGACCCGGCCGCGGTTGCGCAGCAGGTGGGCGAGCAGTTCGAACTCGGTGCTCGACAGCGCCACCGGCGTGCCCGCCCGCGTCACCTTCCGCGAGAGCAGGTCGAGTTCGACGTCCTCCGCCGCCAGCCGCGTCGTCGTCCCCAGCGCGGCCGTCCGCAGCTGGGCCCTGAGCCGCGCCGACAGCTCAGCGACCGAGAAGGGCTTGACGAGGTAGTCGACCGCGCCCGCGTCGAGCCCCGCGACGCGGTCCTCGACCTCCCCCTTCGCTGTCAGGACGATGACCGGTACCTCGGGCTTGGCCGCGCGGAGCGTCGCGAGGATCTCCATCCCGCTCTTGCCCGGGAGCATCAGGTCGAGCACGACGATGTCGAACTGCTCGCGCAGCGCGCGCTCCTCGCCGGCGAGCCCGTCGGTCTCGGCCTCGACGGCGAACCCTTCGCCCTGAAGGCCCCGCGTGACGAAGTCGACGATCCCCGGTTCGTCCTCGATCAGGAGGACCTTCGCGCCGGCCTCCGGGGACGTCTCGACCGGTTGCTCGGAGCCGTTGCTCATCGCGCCCAGCATAGGGATCCGGCTGGAGGCCACGATCGCCTTTGTCCTGCAAAACGGCATTTCAAGAGGTCTCTCATCCGATGGTTAAGGACGTCTTACCGATCCCGCCGAGACTGCTCGGGAGAAGATGGCCGACCACGGACGACCGCACCGAGGCATGGAGCTCACGGCGCTCGACGCGAGCGCGGGCCGGTCGCTGCCCGCGAGCGGCCCGGGCATCGCCCCCGAGCGCACCGCCAGCGAGCGTCCCCGCCGAAGCCTGTTCGGGGGCGGCACCGAGGGCAACGAGCGCCTGACCGTCCAGACCGGCGCGCTGCTGTTCGTGCTGCTCGCCGTGCTCGGCGTGACGATCGTGCGGATCGGCCAGCTCACCTGGCTCCATCTGTTCCTCGGCCTGCTCCTGATCGGACCGCTCGCGCTCAAGCTCGCCAGCACCGGCTACCGGTTCGCCCGCTACTACAGCGGCGAGCGTGAGTACCGCCTGAAGGGGCCTCCCGCGCTGCCCCTGCGGCTGCTCGGCCCCGTCGTCGTCGGGAGCACCCTCGGCGTCTTCGCGACCGGCGTCGTCCTGCTCGCCGTCGGGCCGAGCCACCGCGACCCGTGGATGCTCCTTCACAAGGCGAGCTTCATCGTCTGGGTCGGCGCGACCGCGCTGCACGTCCTCGGCCACCTCCCAGAGATGCGCCGGGGCCTTCTCGCGAACGGCTCGACGCGCGCGGAGGTCATGGCCGTCGCGGGCGCCGGCGAGGAACGTCCATCGCGCGTCTCGATCGCCGGCTACCGGCTCGCCGGCCGCCTCGCCGGAGGCCCGGGCCGCGCGGTCTCGATCCTGCTCGCGCTCGCCGCCGGGCTGATCCTCGCGCTCATGCTCACGGGCCACTTCGGCCCGTGGCTCCACTACCACCGCCAAGACGGCTGAGGACTGTGCCAAGGTGAAGATCATCCACCGCAACGACAGCGTTCACACCCCCCGCACGCGCGACGCGGCGCTGCGACGCCTCGACCGCACGAGCCGCTGGCTGCTCGCCGGCAGCGCCGTGCTGACGGGCGTCCTGACCGACGTCGCCGCCAACGCCTTCCCGGGACACGCGAAGAGCAAGGCCCAGACGGGCAAATCGAGCCACGCCCAGGCCAAGCACAAGCCGCTCGCGCCCCCCGCCGAAGCGCCCAAGGCGACGACGACCTCCGAACAGGCCGCGCCCCCCGCCGAAGAAACGGCCGAAACGCCCGCCGCCGAAACGCCGGCGGAAACCAGCGCCCCGGAAGAATCCGCCCCCAGCCAGGAAACGGCCCCCGAATCGGCGCCCGTGGAAGAAACCACGCCCGAACAGCGCGAAGCGCTCCCGCCGCCCGAAGAACCGGTGGTCTCGGGCGGGAGTTAGCTAGCGAGCGCTGCTACGCGTAGACGAGCTCTGCGCTCGCCTTCGTCTCGGCCGGCTCGATCTCCCAAGGAGCGATCGAGACGGCAGGGCGTTCCCCATTGTCGCGCTCGAGGACCAGCGCGATCCCCTCGGCGAGACTGTCGCGCAACTCGTCATAGTTGTCCCCGGTCGCAAAGACCCCAGGGAACTCATCGACGGTTGCCCACATGTGGTCGTCCTCGTAGAAGACGTTGATGTGGAGCTGCTGGTTCTCAGCCATCCGAAACCTCAGTTTCATCGTATCGGCTCACCTCGGGCATAGCTAGAGCCCTGCCTGTCGCCTTAGCGCCGCCTCGAAACGCTTGCTGTAGGCGCGTCTCTTGTGCTCCGGGAGAGTGATCGGACGGCTCCCCTCTTTGGTCATCTTTACCTGGTGGCTGCCGCCCGTGGATCGGGTCCAGCCGGCTTCTTCGAGACGCTTGATCCAATGCTTCTGCGTCTCCGGCATTGCTCGGGCTAGTGCCTAAGGTCGGAATGCATGGGCGGCCACCCTAACCGTTGCCGACGGTGGAACCGGCCGTTTCAGGACCTCAGCGCTTGTACACCGCGAAGAAGTCCCGGTCGTCCGGCGTCAGATACCGGTCCGCAGGGCGTTCGGTTTCGGCCAGCAGCTTCGCGGGCCTCATCGCGCCGGGCGCCGCGTAGGTGTTGAAGCTGATCCAGTAGGAGTTGATGTCGAGCTCCATCGCGCGGACCGCCCCGGCGTGGATCATGACGTGGGCGAGGCTGCCGACGGTCTGATCGTTGGCGGCGGCGTAGAGCAGGTTGCCGTGCTTGTCGATCCCGATCCCCGAGCGCCACACCCGGACCGCGTTGCCGACCGTCGCGCCCCATTCGGCGGTGTTCGAGAGGGCCGGGTTCGAGTGGCCTTCCGAGACGATCAGGGGCAGGTTCTGCCGGGCGAAGACGACGTTCGGACCGACGTTCGGACCGCCGTGCCAGGTGGTCACGTCGTAGCGCCCGTCGGCGTAGCGCACGAACGTCGCCTGGCCTTCGCGCATCGGCGCGTAGGTGTGCCCGTGGAGCGCCCAGCCGCCGCGCGAGTCGGTCAGCTTGAAGCCGCTGTTGAAGGTCGCGAGCAGTTTGCCCCGCTTCCCGGCCGGCACCTCCATCGGACCCCGTTCGGGCAGTTCGACCGACGGCTCCAGGCGACCGGGGACGAGCGAGACGACCGTGTTGGAGGTGTTGATCCACGCCACCCCGGCGATCAGCCGGGGGTATTCGGCGGGGTCGCTGCGGAACGTCGTCACGAGCAGCGGCGGATCGTTGCGGCTCTCCCGTTCGAGCGTCCCGCTCCACGCGCCCTCCCCCGCCAGCGCCGGGCGCGTCAGCGGCGCGATCCGGGGCGGACGGTCGACGAGCGCTGCGGAGGAGCCGCCCTTGGCGGTGCCCGGCGCGCCGTCCGCCGAGACACCGACGCGGGGCAGCGCGCGCAGCGCGGGGCCGCCCTTGGCGGGCGCGTTCAGCGAGTAGTAGATCGACTCGACCTTCGCGACGATGCCGGCCGCCCCATGGTCTCGCAGCCACTCGACCGAGCGGATCCCGACGCTCGAGTTCGAGGGCTCGAGCAGGGTCTTGACGTAGGAGACGCCGGCCGGGAGCAGGACGAGCAGCGCGGCGGTCGCGAGCACACGCCGCACGCGGCGGGCGGGCGCCGGCGCACCGAACGGGGCGGGCGGGACCGGCGCGCGTCCGCCCGCTCCTCCGTGCGCCGCGACCGAGCTCATGGTTCGCATCGTGGCACGCCGGTCGCTCGAAAACCGCCTGCGTAAGAGCATTTTCACCCGATCCTCAAGGTCCCGTGAGCTATCCCTGGTGGCATGTCGGCAGACGTGGGAGCACCTGTCGAACAAGTCCTGCCCCGGGCGACCGAGGCGATCGAGGAGACGCCCGCTTCCCTGCGGGGCAAGAGCGTCGCCCTGATCGCCGCCTGCCGCCCGCGCCAGTGGGTCAAGAACCTGCTCGTGCTCGCCGCCCCGGGGGCCGCGGGGATCCTCACCCACCCCGAGGTTCCCGGCCGGCTCGCCGTCACGTTCGTCGCCTTCTGCGCCCTCTCGAGCGCGACCTACCTGCTCAACGACCTGCACGACCGCAGCGAGGACCGCGCCCACCCGCGCCGCCGCCTGCGACCGATCGCCTCCGGCGCCGTCTCTCCGGCGGTCGCGGTCGTCGCCGCCGTGTGCCTCGTCGCGGCCGGGCTCGGCCTGGCCGCGATCGTGCGGCCCTGGCTCGCCGGGGTCGGCGTCGGCTACGTGCTGCTGACCGGGAGCTACACGCTGTGGTGGCGAAACGTCGCCGTCGCCGACATCGCGGCCGTCGCGGGCGGCTTCATCCTACGCGCCCTCGCGGGCGGCGTCGCGACCGACATCACGGTCTCGCGCTGGTTCCTGCTCGTGACGTCCTTCGGCGCGCTCTTCCTCGTCTCGGGCAAGCGCTACGCCGAGCTGCGCGCCTCCGGCGGCGTGCCCTCCCGCGCCTCGCTGAACGAGTACTCCGAGCGCTACCTGCGCTTCGTGATCGGTCTCGCCGCGACCGTCGCGACGACCGCCTACTGCCTGTGGGCGTTCCAGCGCTCCCACCAGGCCCGGATCTCCTGGTATGAGCTGACCGTCATCCCGTTCGTCCTCTGGCTGCTCCGCTACGCGCTGCTGATCGAGCAGGGCGGCGGGGAATCGCCCGAGGACGTCGTGTTCGCCGATCGTTTCCTGCTCACGATGAGCGCGGCCTGGGTCGCGCTGTTCGTATCGGGGGTCTATGTCGCCGGTTGAGACACCGAGCCGGACCGCCCGTCCCGCCGTCGGCGAACGCGCCGTGGTGAGCGGCTGGGGACGCACCGCCCCCGTCTCGGTCACGCTCGTCCGCCCGACCGACGCCGCCCAGCTGAGCGGTCTGCTCAGCGGCGAGGTTCCCGCCCGGGGCCTGATCCCGCGGGGCGCCGGCCGCAGCTACGGGGACGCCGCGCAGAACGAGCGCGGCGCGGTTCTCGACATGGCGGCCCTGCGCGGCGTGGAGACGATCGACCGCCACACCCGCGAGGCGCGCGTGCGCGCCGGCACGACGTTCGCCGAGTTGCTCGAAGCGCTCGCCGCAGAGGGCATGACCCTCCCCGTCGTCCCCGGCACGGCTCACCTCACGGTGGGAGGCGCGATCGCGGCCGACGTCCACGGCAAGAACCACCCCCGCGACGGCAGCATCGCCCGCCACGTCCGGTCGCTGCACCTGTGCACCCCCGCGTTCGGCGAGCTAGAGGTATCCGAGCGGGAGGACCCCGAGCTGTTCGCCGCGACGCTCGGCGGGATGGGGCTGACGGGCGCGATCGCCGCGGCGACGCTGCGGATCGTCCCGCTCCGCCGCCCCTGCTTCGTCGCCGACGTCGACCGCGTCGAGAGCGTCGAGGCCGCGATGGAGCTGATGGCCTCCGGTGGGGGCCACAGCCACGCGATCGCCTGGATCGACCTGATCTCGCGCGGGCGGTCGTTCGGCCGCGCCGTCGTCAACCGTTCGAGGGAGGGCGAGGAGACGGTCTCGGCCGAGCAGCTCGGCCTGCGTCCCGCCCACCCCGGCCTGATCGCCCGCGTCCCCTCGCCGGTGCTGCGGCCCGCGACGGTCCGCGCCTTCAACCGCCTGTACTGGCTGCGCAGCCCCCGCCGCGGACGCGAGCTGGCGATGGACATGGGGGAGGCCCTGTTCCCGCTCGACGCGGTCGGCGGCTGGAACCGCCTGTACGGTCGCCGCGGCCTGCTCCAGTACCAGTTCGTGGTGCCCGACGGTGAGGAGTGGACGATCCGCTGCCTGCTCGAGATGCTCCGCGCCAAGCGCGTGCCGATGTACCTCGCGACCCTCAAGCGCTTCGGGTCCGCCTCGGGCGGCCTGCTGTCCTTCCCGATCCGCGGCTGGACCGTCGCCGTCGACATGCCGGCGGGCGCCCCCGGGATCGGCGAGGCGCTCGACCGCGCGGACCTGATGGTCACCGCCGCCGGCGGCCGGGTCTACCTCGCCAAGGACGCCCGCATGAGCCCCGAGCAGCTCGCCTCGATGTACCCGCAGCTGCCGAGCTTCCTCGAGGTCCGCGCGCGCGTGGACCCGCACGAGACGCTCCGCTCGGACCTCTCCCGGCGACTGGGGCTGACGCGGTGAGCCGTCTCGGCGGCACCGCTCTCGCGGGCCACTCGCGCCGAGTGCTCGTGATCGGCGGGAGCTCGGAGATCGCCGAAGCGATCGCCGCCGAGCTGATCGACGAGGGCGCCCGCGAGATCGTCCTGGCCGGGCGCGACGCGGCCGCGCTGGCGCGCGCCGGCGAGGAGCTGCGGGCGAAGGGCGCCGAGCGCGTCGAGACGGTGATCCTCGACGCCGCCCGCACCTTCGGTCACGGCACCGCGCTGCGCGAGGCGTTCGAGACGCTCGGCGGCGTCGACGTCGCGATCCTCGCCGTCGGGGTGCTCGGCGCCCGCGGCGGGCTCCCCGAGGACATCCCCGCGGCGGTCGAGCTGCTCCGCGTCAACACCGTCGGCGCGGGCTCGCTGTTGATGGAGACCGCCCGTCTGCTGCGCGAGCAGGGCTCGGGGACGATCGTCGTCCTGTCCTCGGTCGCCGCCGAGCGGCCACGCGCCGCGAACGCCGTCTACTGCGCCTCGAAGGCCGGGCTCGACGCGCTCGCCCAGGCGCTCGACGACGAGCTGCGCAAGGAGGGCGTGCGGGTGATGGTCGTGCGTCCCGGCTTCGTTCGCACCAGGATGACCGCCGGGCTGCCCGAGGCGCCGTTCGCGACGAGCGCCCAGACCGTCGCGCAGGAGACGGTCCGGGGCCTGCGCCGCGGCGCCCACACCGTCTGGGCGCCCGCCCGCTTGCGCTGGGTGACGGCCGCGATGCGGATGCTGCCCCGCAACGTCTTTCGGAGGATCCCCGCGTGAGCTCTCACGCCCCCCTCAGCGCGAGCGAGCTGCCGGCCTCCGAGCAGCAGTTCTACGACGAGCGCGCCGCGATGCTCCGTCGCCGCCGCGCGGAAGCCGCCAGGGTTCGCCGGCGCCGCCTCGTCGTGCTCGACCTGGGGATCGGCGGGGCCCTCGCGATCTTCGGGCTGATCGCCGCTCCCGGCCTCGCGATCCTCGCGCTCGCGGCGTTCCTCGCGCTCGGCGCCTGCGCCGCGTGGGTGCTCGGCGAACGGATCCGCGCGCGGCGGCACGGCTCCGCCGCTCCGAACGAGAACGGGAACGTGATCGCGCCGCGACGCGTGGCCCGTCAGGGAGCAGGGCGGCGATGAGGACCGTGGCTCTACCCACCGCCCGCTGGCGCGCGCTCGGCAGCACGGCGCTCGTGCGGGTCGCCGAGCCCTGGCAGCTCGAGCCGGCGATCCTCGCCGTCCGGCGCGTGCTTGCCGACTTCGACCTTGCCTGCAGCCGCTTCCGCGAGGACTCCGAGCTGACCCGCGTGAACGCCCGCGCGGGACGTCCCGTCGAGGTCTCGGCGCTGCTTCAGGACGCCGTCGAGATCGCGCTGCGCGGCGCCGAGCTGACCGCCGGCTCGCTGGACCCCTGCCTCGGCCGCTCGATCGAGCGCGCCGGCTACGACCGCGACTGGGAGCTGATCGGGGATCTCGCCGACACCGTGAGCGGCGGCGGCGATAGCTCGGGTCCGCTGACGCTGCACGCCCGCAGGCGGGGAGCGTGGCGCGACGTCGAAGTAGACCGCGTGAGCGGCACCGTTCGCATCCCCGCCGGGACGAAGCTGGACCTCGGCGCGACAGCCAAAGCGCTCGCCGCCGACCGCGCGGCCGCCGCCGTCCACGCCCGCCACGGGCACGGCGTCCTCGTTGCGCTCGGCGGCGACCTGGCCGTGCGCGGAACCGCGCCGTCGGGCGGCTGGCGCGTTCACGTCACCGACGACCACCGCGCCGGCGCGCAGGCGCCGGGGCAGGGCGTGACGATCCGCAGCGGGGGCCTCGCGACGTCGAGCACCGTCGCGCGGCGCTGGCGTCGCGACGGCGAGCCGATGCATCACATCATCGACCCCGTCACCGGGCGTCCCGCGGTCACGCGCTGGCGGACCGTCAGCGTCGCCGCCGGCGACTGCACCGACGCGAACATCGCGAGCACCGCCGCGCTGCTGCGCGACGGCGAGGCGATCGAGTGGCTCGCCGGCCTCGGGCTGCCCGCCCGGCTGGTCGAGCTCGACGGCGCCGTCCACACCGTCGGCGGCTGGCCCGCGGGCGAGCGGATGGAGCCGGTGGGGGCGCTGGGATGACCGTGCTCGCGGCCTCCGGCGGCAGCGCCTACTGGTACCTGACGCGCTCGACCGGCGCGGTCGCGCTCGTGCTGCTGACCGCGACCGTCGCGCTCGGCGTGCTCGACGTGCGCCGCTGGGCCAGCACGCGCTGGCCGCGCTTCGTGATCGACGGGCTGCACCGCAACGTCGCGCTGCTGACGGTCGTCTTCCTCGGCCTGCACATCCTGACCTCGGTCCTCGACAGCTTCGCCCCGATCGGCCTCGTCGAATCCGTGATCCCGTTCGTCGGCTCCTACCGGCCCTTCTGGCTCGGTCTCGGGGCTCTCTCCTTCGACATGCTGCTCGCGGTCACGATCACGAGCATCGCCCGCCGGAGGGTCGGGCACCGCGCGTGGCGCGCCGTGCACTGGCTCTCCTACGCCTCCTGGCCGGTCGCGCTGCTGCACGGCTTCGGGACCGGCAGCGACGTGAAAGCGACCTGGCTGCTGCTGCTCAGCATCGCCTGCCTGATCGTCGTCGTCGCCGCGGTCCTCGCGCGGGTGGCGGCCGGCTGGCCCGGCGAGCTGCGCGCCCGCGCCGGGGCGCTGGCCGGGACCGCCGCCTTCGCCCTGTTCCTCTTGCTGTGGCTGCCCGCCGGCCCGCTCGGCTCGGAATGGGCGCGGCGCTCGGGGACCCCGTCCTCGCTGCTGCACTTCTCCGGCGCCAAGAGCAAGAGCGGCGGAAAGGGCTCGCGATGAGCGCTCCCCCGCTCACCGCGCGGCTGCCGCGCCTGCTCGCCGGGGTCGGCGAGAGCGGCGCCGAGGGGCCGCTCGACCTCGCCCGTCACATCACGACGCACGGGCCGATGCCGCCGCAGGAGCCGCCCAAGCGGGGCCGACCCGGAGCGCTCGTCGACGAGATCGAACGCGCCGGCCTGCGCGGGCGCGGCGGCGCCGGCTTCCCGACCGCGCTGAAGCTCCACGCCGTCGCGGGGGCGCGCGGACGGGGCCGTACGGTCGTCGTCAACGCGACCGAGGGGGAGCCCGCCAGCTCCAAGGACCGGACGCTGCTCGGCTCGGTCCCGCACCTGGTGCTCGACGGCGCGGCGCTCGCCGCGCAGGCCGTCGGCGCCGACGAGGCGATCCTCTGCGTTCCCGACGACACCCCTGGAGTCCTGCAGGCCGCGACCTCGGCGATCTCCGAACGGCGCCGCATGCCGGGTGACCCGCGGCTCACGCTCGCGACCGTCCCGCACGGCTACGTCAGCGGTCAGGAGTCGGCGCTCGTGGCCGCCCTCAACGGGGGCGAGGCGAAGCCGACCTTCACGCCGCCGATGATCTTCGAGCGCGGCGTCGGCGGGCGCCCGACCCTGCTCTCGAACGCCGAGACCTTCGCGCACGTCGCGCTGATCGCCCGCCACGGCGCCGAGTGGTTCCGGGCCCTCGGCACGCCCGAGCACCCGGGCACCGCCCTCATCACCCTCGCCGGCCCCGTCGCCTACCCGGGCGTCTACGAGATCGAGCACGGGGCCACCCTCAGCTCGCTGATCGATGCCGCGGGCGGGGCGCTCGAAGGCGTCCGCGCGGTGCTCGTCGGCGGCTACTCGGGCACGTGGCTCGACGGCTCGCTTCTGGAGGAGATCACGCTCGACGACGGCTGGCTCGTGCCGCGCCAGGCCACGACCGGAGCGGGCGTCGTCGCCCTGCTCGGCGAGCACGCCTGCGGCGTGTATGAGACGGTCCGCGTCGCGCGCTGGATGGCGGGCGAGAGCGCCGGCCAGTGCGGGCCCTGCGTGCACGGCCTCGCGGCGATCGCCCAGCGCCTGGAAGGCATCGCGTGGGGCAACGAGCAGGGCGGCGAGGCAGAGGTCCTCCGCCTCGCCTCGGTGATCCGCGGCCGCGGCGCGTGCCGCCACCCCGACGGGACGCTGCGCTTCGTCGCAAGTGCCCTGCAGGTCTTCGCCGAGGAGTTCGCCGATCACGCCCGTCACGGCGCGTGCGACCTGTGCGGCGCGCACGGTGTCCTGCCGCTGCCGCGCGCCGCCGCCCGCGAGCTCGAGGGGGTCGCGCGGTGAGCAAGCACCTGCGCGTCAACCCGATCGCCTGCGAGGCGCACGGCATGTGCGCCGAGCTGCTGCCCGAGCTGATCAGCCTCGACGAGTGGGGCTACCCGATCGTCGACCACAAGCCGGTGCCCGCCGAGATCGTGGCAAACGCCGAACGCGCCGCCGCCGCCTGCCCGACCTTCGCGCTGCTGGTCGAGCGCCGCCGCGAGCAGCCCGCCGCGCCCCGCCGCGAGCGCGCCGGCGCCGGCGCCTCTGGCGTTCGCAACGTGCGCCGCCGCGTGCCGCGGGTGCCCGGCGAGCCCCGCGTCTGAGGCACCTGTACGGCAAAACCCGGACCGCGCCCCCACGCCGGGTGCGATGATCCGGGACACGGATGCTGTTCCGCCAGATCACACACGACGACCTCGGCTGCGCCTCCTATCTGATCGGCGACGAGCACGCCGGGGTCGCCGCCGTCGTCGACCCGCGCTTCGAGATCGACGAGTACCTCGAGCTGGCGCGCTACCGGGGCGTGAAGATCGAGCACGTGCTCGAGACGCACAACCACGCCGACCACGTCTCCGGCCACGGGCGGCTGGTCGCCGCGACCGGGGCGCGGATCCACGTCCATCGCCTCGCCCGGCCCGAGTACGCCCACGAGCCCTTCGACGACGGCTGGGAGCTGCGCCTCGGCGCGCTGCTCGTGCGGGCGCTGCACACCCCCGGCCACCGGCCCGAGCACACCGCCTTCCTGCTGATCGACACCGAGCGCGGCGACGACCCCTGGGCCGTGCTCAGCGGCGACAGCCTGTTCGTCGGCGACGTCGCGCGGACGGACCTCGCGATCGAGGTCGCCGAGGGCGCCCGGCAGATCTTCCGCTCGGTGCACGAGCGCCTGCTCACCCTCCCGAACGAGACCGAGGTCTGGCCCGCGCACCTCGGCGGCTCGATGTGCGGCGGGGCGGGCATGAACTTGAAGATCTGCTCGACGATCGGCTTCGAGCGCCACCACAACCCGACGCTCGGGATCGCCGAGGAGGGAGCCTTCGTCGAGCAGGCGCTGGCGAAGCTCGGCCCGCAGCCGCCGAACTTCGAGAAGATCGTCGCGATCAACCGCGGGCCGCTCGTGACTGCGGGCGTCGAGGCCCCGGCGCTCTATCCCCACCAGGTCGAGCTGAAGCGGGCCGAAGGGGCGATGCTGATCGACGTGCGAACCGACCTGCAGTTCGACGACGTCCACATCGAGGGCTCGGTCTGCATCCCCTCCTTCAGCCCCGGCTTCGGCTCGAAGCTGGCGTGGCTGGCCGACCACGAGCGCGAGGTCGTCTTCATCGGCCGCGACGACGCCGACGGGCGCCGCGCCGCCCAGCTCGCGCTGTCGGTCGGCGTGCGCAACGTCGGCGGCCTGCTCGCCGGCGGCATGACCAACTGGCGCCAGGAAGGCAACGAGACCGCGCACACCGAGCGGATCCCCGCCTCGGAGCTGGGCGCGCGGATGGCCGCCGACCCCGACCTTCAGCTGCTCGACGTGCGCAGCCGCGAGGAATGGGAGCAGGGCCACGTCCCTGGCTCGGTGTGGACCGCCTGGCACGACATCGACGCCGTGCCCGCCGGGATCGACCCGGCGCGCCCGGTCGCGGTCGCGTGCGCAGCCGGCCGGCGCTCGGCGACCGCTGCGAGCCTGCTCAAGCTGCAGGGCGTGCGCGACGTCGTGCACGTCGCCGACGGCGGCATCCCGACGCTCGTCGCGCAGGGCGTCGAGCTCGTCGCGGACGCAGACGCCGCCGTCCAGATCGGCTAGTCGGCGATCCGCGCGACGCCATTTACGTCCTCGCCGGCGACGAGGAAGAACTCGCCGTTCGAGCCCGCGATCCGGCGCTCCCGGTAGGGCCGGTACTCCTCGCTCTCGTAGAAGGCCTCGGCGGCCTCTTTGGAGGGCCACTCGATCAGCAGGAAGATCGTGCGGGGATCGCGCTCGCCCTCGAGCCGATCCACCCGCGGGGTCCGCGCCAGGTAGCGCCCCCCGTGCGCCTCGACGAGCCGCGTCGTGTGCGTCACGTAGTCGGCCACCCAGGCCGGATCGGTGACGTCGAGCTCGGCGACCGCGTAGTGCTTCACGTCGTCTGGGCGGCGGTCGGCTCGGCCATGTGACGGTGACTCTAGTCTCGTGAGCCGGCGGTCGGGCGCGAGGTCCGCGCCGAGGACGCCGTAGAGCTTCTGGCTCACACCCCGGGCGCTTTCGGAGATGATCGTCGCGTGAGCGCGACGCTCGAATCGACCCCGGCCGCCGACGGCTTCGCGATGCCCGCCGAGTGGCAGCCCCACCACGGCTGCTGGATGGCCTGGCCGCACCGCCCCGACAACTGGCGCGAGCGGGGCGGCCCGGCGCAGCGCGCCTTCGCGGCCGTCGCCGCCGCGATCGCCGCGGCCGAGCCCGTCACGGTGGCGGCCGGCGCCGCGCAGCTGGAGCGTGCGCGTGAGCTGCTCGACCCGGCGATCCGGGTCCTCGAGATCCCCAGCGACGACGCGTGGATGCGGGACATCGGGCCGACGTTCCTGCTCGACGGGACCGGCCGGCGGCGCGGGGTGGACTGGCGCTTCAACGCTTGGGGCGGGCTGTATGAGGACTGGCGCCTGGACGAAGCGCTCGCCCGGCGGGTGCTCGAGATCGAAGACGCCGACCGCTACCGCGCGCCGCTCGTGCTCGAGGGCGGCTCGTTTCACGTCGACGGGGAAGGCACGGTCCTCACGACCGAAGAGTGCCTGTTGAACCCGAACCGCAACCCCGACCTGACGCGCGCGGAGATCGAGCGGCTGCTGTGCGAGTACCTCGGCGCCGAGAAGGTGATCTGGCTCGGCCGGGGGCTGCCGGGCGATGAGACCGACGGGCACGTCGACAACCTCGCCTGCTTCGTGGCGCCCGGCGTCGTGCTCGTGACGGACACCGAGGAGAGCTCGGGGCCGCTCGCCGAGGTCTGCGCGGACGCCCGCGAGCGCTTGCGCGGCGCCACCGACGCGCGCGGGCGCAGCCTCGAGGTGATCCCGATCCACGCTCCCGCGCCGCTCGCGATCGAGCCGCACGAGGCGGCCGGCGTGGGCGGCGTCGAGGGCACCCACCCGCGCCTCGCCGGCGACGCGATGGCCGCCTCCTACGTGAACTTCTACCCCCCCAACGGCCGGGTCGTCTATCCGCTGCTGGATCCCGCGCGCGACGAGCGCGCCGCCGAGGTGCTGTCGGGCTGCTTCCCCGGCCGCGAGGTGGTCGGCGTACCGGGCCGCGAGATCCTGCTCGGGGGCGGCAACATCCACTGCATCACCCAGCAGGTCCCCGCGGTCGCTCGCAGCGGCGGCTGAGCGGCGCTCAGGCGGCGCCCGGAGGCTCGTCGAGCGTGGCGATGCCGAGCGCGGCGGCGAGCTCGCCGGCGAGCTCGATCACGTCGGGCAGCTCCATCGCCGCGCCCTTCAGGCTCGTCAGCCCCTGCACGGCCGAGAGGCGTGAGCGCCGGAACTCGCAGCGCGAGATGCCGGCGCCGCGGAAGTCGGCCGCGGTCAGGTCGCAGCCGAGGAAGCGGACCGAGTCCAGGCCCGCTTCCATGAAGCTCGTCTCGCAGAGCAGGCAGCCCTCGAACGTCACCCGCGTGAGGCTCGCGCCCGCCAGCACGGCGAGGTCGACGCGGCAGTCGCGAATCGTCACGTCGGTCAGGCCCGCCTCGATCAGGGCGATCCCCGTGAGGCGACCGCCCGTGACCTCGACGCGCGTCAGGTCCGCCCCGTGGGCGGTGACGTTCGCCAGGTTGCAGCCCTGCAGCGAGCAGTCGAGCAGGCGCAGGGACTCCAGGCGCGAGGAGGACAGGTCGCAGTCGAGCAGACGAGCCGCTTCGAGTTTGACCCCGCACGCGTCCTGGCCGCTCAGCGTCAGCCCGCTCAGCTCGACCTCCGCGATCGCCGCGTCGTGCTCCAGCGACGGGACCCGGCCCGGCTCGGGCTGCTTCGGGAGGCGGGGCGCGGTCGGCGCGAGCGCCGGATCTGGCATCGCCGAAGGAAATCAGATCGCGCGAAGCCCGTGTCCGCCCGCTCCGCCCGCGGTCCCGGGCCGGCGCGTCGCGGGCGGCTTCAGTCGCCCGTCGCCGAGAAGTGCTCGGGGTCGACCGGGCCGAGCACGCCGCCGACGAGCTTGCGGGGGCCCGCGTAGCCGCGCAGGACGGCGATCAGCTGCCCCGGGGCGGTGACGTCGACGGCGCCGCCGGGGTAGGCGGTCTTCTCGTGGTTGCTGAGGCCCGCGGGCGCGCTGAAGAGGCCGGCCGCGTTGAGCTGGGCCTGTTCGTAGAAGGTCCGGTAGCCGCTCGTGACGGTTCCCCGCCAGCCGTGTTCGTAGGCCCACTGCAGCACCGGCACGATCCAGGCGGCGATCGGCTTCAGGCGGGGGTTCCATGGCGTGAGCGGGGTTTCCGCTTCGGGCGCGGGCCCTTCCGACTGCGCCTCGGCCGCTTCGAACGCCTGGACCGATTCGCCCGCGGGCAGCTTCGCCCCGTGCTTCTTGGCGATTTCGATCTCGCGCTTGACTTCGGCGTCGGAGGGCGCCCCGGAGGCGATGTGGACCTTGCCTTCGCGCAGGATCCGGTCGGAGGTCGCGTCGACCTTCGCGACCAGCGCGCGCTTGCGTTCGGCCGCGCTCGGGGGATGGTGCGCGGCAGGCGCCTTCGATTCGGCCGGCGCGCCGCTCTGTCCGGGCTTGCCCGCGGGCCGGCCCGCGGGACGGCCCGTCGCGGAGCTGCCGCAGCCGGCGGCGGCCACACAGAGGAGCAGGGCGCAGAACGCGGCCACGCCGGCGTCGCGGAGGTCGCGGGTGGGGGACACGAAGAACAGTCTGGCGACCTTTCCGGCCGGGCTCGCCGGCGGCCGCTGCTGCGCGCCCGGGGCGGGCGGCGTAGCATCGTCTGCGCCATGGACGCGGTCGACCAGCTGGGACCCGCTGAGGTGGCGGCCTTCGGCTCGAAGGTCGCGGCCAACGTGGCGCGCGGGGTGAGGGTCCCGGAGCGGGTCACCCGGGAGCTGCTGATCGCGCTGCTGGCGGGAGGGCACGTGCTGATCGAGGACTTCCCGGGCGTCGGCAAGACCGCCCTCGCGCGGGCGCTCGCGGCGTCGTTCGAGGCGGAGGTGGCGCGGGTGCAGTGCACCTCGGACATGCTCCCCGCCGACCTCGTCGGCGCGAACGTCTTCAACCAGCGCGACGGGCGCTTCGAGTTCCGTCCCGGCCCGGTGTTCGCGAACCTCGTGCTCGTCGACGAGATCAACCGCGCCTCGCCGAAGACGCAGTCGGGGCTGCTCGAGTGCATGCAGGAGCGTCACGTGAG
>Ga0134125_10000187_pt1 | contig 92507 bp, 79 predicted proteins | sample KB31751_FD_96464 | JGI IMG/M metagenome (GOLD analysis project Ga0134125, IMG submission 96464) | Terrestrial soil microbial communities with excess Nitrogen fertilizer from Kellogg Biological Station, Michigan, USA - KB3-175-1 | ecosystem: Environmental > Terrestrial > Soil > Unclassified ... | reverse complement strand
CACCGCTCCGGGCTCCGCCGCGGCCCAGCGCAATGACATGATTTGGTTGTTCGCGACCTGGAAGATCGGACCGTGGCGCGTGACCCAGACGTTCGCTTCTTCCGGAGCGCGGCCCTTGATTTCGATAATCTCCCGCTCCGGGCGCGCCTGCTCGATCTTGCCGTTGTAAACGTATTGCCCCGTGCGAAGGTCGATTCTCTCGATATACAGGTCCTGGACATCGAAGCCGAGATTGGTCTCGCCCCAGGCGATGCGGTCGTTGTGGCCGGAAAGAATGCCCGGCAGCCCAGGCAGCGAAACGCCTTCGACTTTCATGCCGGGAGCTTCCAGATACTCCATATGCCAGACGCCGGGAATCCCGAACTCGAGGTGCATATCGTTTGACAGCAACGGCCTGCCGGTACCCGAATGCGTGCCGGAAATCGCCCAGGCGTTCGAGCCCGGGTGCTCGTCGCTCCCCGGCATGAACTCAAACCCGCTGCGCGTCGGGAACAGAAAATTCACTTTGTCCGGCTCGCCGCCGCGCAGCATCTGTTCTTTGGCCAGCTTGTTCTTGTAGTCATTCGTCAGGGTACGGAACATGTGGAGCCCGCACAGCAGGGAATCGACGACGGTCCACGGCCGGGGATCATAGCCGAGCAGCGTGAATTCGATTCCGTATCGGCCCCGGTGCGATTCGATGTACGCATTCACGCCGCGCGCATACGCTTCCATAGCCGACTTGTCGGATGGCGTGAGACCCGTATAAATCTGTTCGGCGATCCGGCGCATCCGGAAACGGCGGGATTCGCGGTCCGTCTCCAGCGCTGAAGGGCCGATGATCGCCGACAACTCGCCGGCCGCAAGCCGGCGCAATCCGTCCATCTGGAACATGCGGTCTTCGGCGGTCGTGTAGCCCTCGACGAACCACGCATCTTCCTGAGTGCGCGCCTTGATGTGGGGAACGCCCAGACCGTCGCGGTCCACCTCGACTGGCTGAGTGACATATGTTTCGATGGTCCCGGAAGTCGTGGGCAGCGCGCGATAGAGATACCAGTAGAAGCCCGCCGCGGCCGTCAGGAAGGCCAACCCGAGCAGGACATTCACGACGAACAGAACGCGGCGCACTGATGCGATTGTAGCGGGCACAACGAAGTTTGCAGGTGTGCTCGGCAGCATCCCCAGCATTTGCCTAAACTTGGATCAGGTGCCTGCGTCTCCCGATTACGGCCTGCGGCTGCTCCTGCTCGCGCTGATCATCGTGATCAATGCGTTCTTCGCGGCGTCGGAAGTCGCGCTGCTGTCAGTGCGGGATTCCCGCCTGCGGCACCTCGCGGAAACCGGAAACGCCGGGGCGAAGACCGCGCTCGCGCTTCTCGCCCAACCGGAGAAGCTGCTCTCTGTGACCCAGATAGGCGTCACGCTTGCCAGTCTCGGCCTGGGCTGGGCCGGCGAAGACACGCTTTACGCGATGCTTCTCGCGCTGTTCCATCCGGTCCTGAACCCGGGGACGGCGGGCGTTCTGCATGCGGTGTGCTTCGTGCTGGCTTTCGCCCTGATGACCTACGGACACGTCGTGATCGGCGAAGTCGTCCCGAAGAATCTCGCGATCGATAAAGCGGATCGTCTGGCTGTGATCGTCGCGCCGGCGCTCATGGTGTTCTACCGGGTCACTTCTGTCTTCGTCGCCGCGATCGAGGCTTCGGCCCGCGGACTCACGCACCTGCTCGGCGGCCGCGGCAGCCATCGCAGCGGTGGCCACTCGGCCGAGGAACTCAAGCTGATCGTCAGCTCCAGCCGCTTTGCCGGACATCTGCCGGAACTGCAGGAAAACATGATTCACGGCGTCCTCGACCTCGACGACCATTACGTGCGGGAGATCATGAAGCCGCGCCGTGAGATTGTCTCGATTGCGGCCACCGCTTCGCTCGATGAAGTTCTCAAGACAATGGTCGAAAGCCAGCACTCCCGTTTGCCCGTTTGGGAGGAAAAGCCTGAACAGATCATCGGCGCCGTCTTCTTCAAGGACATGCTGCGGATCTGGCACGAGCGGCGAATTCTGCAGCGGTCCCGCCGTCCCGTGCCTCCTTTTATGCTCACCCGCATCATGCGCAAGCCGCTCATCGTTCCCGAAACCAAGCCGCTGATGCAAATGCTGGAGGAATTCCGCCAGCATCATGCCCACATGGCGCTGGTGGTCGATGAGTTCGGTACGGTCACCGGACTGCTCACCGTCGAGGATGTGCTCGAGCAAATCGTCGGCGAAATCGAGGACGAGTTCGACGAGAAGCTCCCGCAACCCCATGCCGAAGCCGACCGTGTGGAGGTCGATGGCGCGACGAGCATACTCGACCTGGAGTCCATTTACGGTGTGGAGCTTCCGGCCAACGCGGGTTTCGAAACGATCGCCGGATATATGCTCTTCCGCCTCGGGCACATTCCTTCCGCCGGGGAGTCCGTCGAATTCGAAGGCCGCCGGTTCACGGTCGCCACGATGGAGCGTAACCGGATCGCTACCGTTCGAATCGAGAAGATTCCGCTGCCGGTTGCCGAAGAACCGGTAGCTGCCGCGACCGCGGCAGTCGAGGAGAAGCAAATCGAAAATGCTCGGCATTGACCGCAGAGCGGCGCGTTACACGTGGACGGCGGCCGTGGTCCTCCTGCTTTTCGGCATCGTCTATCTCATTCGCGAAGCGCTGCTGGTTTTTGTCATCGCGCTTCTGTTCGCCTATTTGCTTTATCCCCTGATGGACCTGATCGACCGGCATATGACGTCGAAGACGCGCACACCGGCGCTTGCCGTCACTTATTTGCTGGTCCTCGGAATCCTCGCGGGGTTTGGGATTCCAATTGGGTCCACGGTCGTCGGCCAGGCTTCCAGCCTTATCTCACAGGCGCCGGCTTTGATAGCACGTATTCAACAGCCGCCACCGCCGCCTCGAGGCGGCGTTCAGTCGCTGAAAAATCGCGCCATCGAATTCGCTCAAACGCAATTCCGGGATCACTACGGGGATCTCGCGCTCGCCGCGCCGAAGCTCGGCATGCGAATTCTTTCGGCATCCGGCAATCTGGTCTACCTGGTCATCATTCCGATTCTGAGTTTTTTCATCCTGCGCGATGGGCGCGCCATCCGCGACAGCTTCCTCGAGATGCTGGACAGCGGTCAGGAGGCGGCGCGCGATATGCTCGCCGACGCTCACGCCCTGCTGCTTTCTTATATGCGCGCGCTGCTGTTTCTCTGCGGCGCGACCCTGTTCACATTCAGCATCGTTCTGAGCGCCATGCGAGTGCCGTATGCGCTTCTGCTCGCTTCAATCGCTTTTCCGCTCGAATTTATTCCGCTCGTCGGGCCGCTGACGGCCGCCATCATCATCATCACGGTCAGCTTGCTGGGCGGTTACGACCACGTTCTTTGGGTAATCGTTTTTCTTGGTTTGTATCGTTTATTCCAGGACTATGTGCTGTCGCCTCACCTGATGAGCCAAGGGGTGGAACTGCACCCCTTGCTGATCATCTTCGGTGTTTTCGCGGGCGGCAAGATCGGCGGTGTCGCCGGGATTTTCCTGAGTATTCCAGTGCTGGCGCTGATCCGGCTGTTCTATCACCGCGCGCGAAAGGCAAAAGCCACGCGCCACCTGCAGCCGGTTGGCTGAGCAGCGCCGGCGCAACTCTCACCGGCCGGATGCGTTAAACCATATAGACGGCATGCAACGCAAAACGGTCGCCATTACCCTCCTTGCGCTCTCCTCCGCAATGTTCGCGGCGAAGAAGCCGCGAACGAACGCGCCCGCGCCGGCGCCAAATCCGGCTCAGATGACGGCGGAGCAGAAAACGCTCCACGCCCTGAACCGGCTTACATTCGGACCGCGCCCGGGCGATCTGGAAGCAGTCCAGGGCATGGGCCTCGATCAATGGATCGAGCAGCAGCTTCATCCGGAGAGCATTCCCGCGAACCCTGTGCTCGAGACAAAGCTCGCGCCGCTTGACACGATCCGGATGACGCCGGCGGAACTGACGAGCAAGTATCCCCCGCCCGGCATCGTCAAAGCGATGATTCAGGGACGGCTTCAGTTTCCCGCGGATCCCGAATCGCCTTACATGCTGCGGAAGCTCGTCGCTCGCGCCGAGCGTAAGCAAAGCGGAGATAAAGCGGACGACGCCGATCTTCACAGTGACGGCGTCCAGGGTGGATGGCAGTTCGACGAGCAACAAAAGGCTATCCTGAACGCGGGCCGGCCCGCGGAACAGGCCGCGCTCATCGAATCCTTGCCCGCGCGCGAGCAGTATGACGTGCTCGATTCTCTCTCCAATGCCAGGCGCCAGCGCCTCTACGCGCCGGCCTCGCCCGAGCTGCGACGTAAAATCCTGATCTTTAACGGGCCGGTGCAGGTCGTCAACCACGACCTCATCGAGGCCAGGCTGCTGCGCGCGGTCTATAGCGATCGGCAGCTTGAGGAGGTTCTCACCGACTTCTGGTACAACCACTTCAACGTATTCATCGGCAAAGGCGCGGACCGGTACATGGTCACCAGCTATGAGCGGGATGTGATCCGTCCCCACGTGCTTGGGCGTTTTGAAGACTTGCTGCTGGCGACAGCCGAAAGCCCGGCCATGCTGTTTTATCTCGATAACTGGCAATCGACGGGTCCGGACGCTCGCGTGAATCCGCGTGCCAAACTCCGCCAGGGGCTGAATGAAAATTACGGGCGCGAGCTCATGGAACTTCACACGCTCGGCGTCGACGGCGGCTATACCCAGAAGGACGTCACGGAAGTCGCCCGCTGCTTCACCGGCTGGACCATTCGCCAGCCCGCGCAAGGCGGCGCATTCCAGTTCAACGAGCGCATGCACGACAAGGGCGAGAAGCATGTACTCGGGGTGACGATTCCCGCGGACGGCGGCATGGCCGATGGACTCAAAGTACTCGACATCCTCGCGCACTCGCCCGCCACGGCGCACTTCATCTCGAAGAGCCTTGCCATGCGGTTCGTCTCGGATAACCCTCCGGAAACGCTCGTCGGTGCGATGGCGAAGCGCTTTCTTGAAACCGATGGCGACCTTGGCGAAGTCACTCGGACGATGATATTTGCCCCCGAGTTCTGGAATCCGGCGAACTTCCGATCGAAGGTGAAATCGCCTCTCGAGCTGGTGGGGAGCGCGATTCGGGCGGTGGCCGGCGATGTCGATTTCACCAACTCGCTCGATGGCTTGATGAATCAGTTGGGAGAGCCGCTTTATCGCAAGCTCGAGCCGACGGGCTATTCCAACAATAGCGGCGAGTGGATGAATTCCGCGTCACTGCTGGCGCGCATGAACTTCGCGCTTTCGCTCGCGCAGGGCAAGATCCCGGGCGTCAAAGTAGATACCACGCAGTTCACGGGCGACGCGGCGCACATCGAGCGGCAGTTATTAATGACGAACCCGCCGGTTGGCGCGCAGTTGGCCATCGAAGCCGGGCTGACGGAAGTACGCACCGGACCGATGATTGCCGGGCTTACGCTCGGGTCTCCGGATTTTCAACGCAGGTAATTGATGTATGAACGTTTCACGCAGAATCTTTCTTCGCAACTCGGCGATCGCGATGGCCGGCACAGGTTCGGCTCCGCTCTGGCTCCAGCGTGCTGCCTTTGCGGCTGAACAGCAGGGCGGCCGCAGGAAGGTTCTCGTCGCAATCTTCCAGCGCGGCGCCGCCGACGGGCTCAACATCGTCGTGCCGCACGCCGAGAAGCACTACTACGATCTGCGCCCCACGATTTCAGTTCCGCGGCCTTCTTCGAACATCGCCGCGGAAGACGCCGTCGTCGACCTCGATGGCTTCTTTGGGTTGCATCCCTCGCTGGTCTCTCTCAAGCCGCTCTGGCAGCAGCAGCGCCTCGCGATCGTCCATGCCGCCGGATCACCGGACCCCACACGTTCGCACTTTGACGCTCAGGACTATATGGAATCCGGCACGCCTGGCCGCCGTGGCACGACCGACGGCTGGCTCAATCGCGGGCTGCCGGTCGAGCCGGGAAAAGTCTCGCCCGTGCGGGCAATCAGTCTCGGGCCGTCGCTTCCGCGGACGCTCCGGGGCACGCAGAGCGCCGTCGCGGTCGAGAACCTGCATAACTTTAGTGTGCGGGACGCGGCCGCCTCCAAAGTTCTCGAATCCATGTACGCCGGCACTGGGGACAAGATCCTGAACGGGACTGGCCGCGAAACTTTCGAAGCGATCGCTCTCCTGAAATTCATCGCGAAGGCGCCGTATACGCCGGCGGCCGACTATCCTCGTGGACGCTTCGCCGAAAGCCTCCGCCAAATCGCGCAGCTCATCAAGGCGGATGTCGGGGTGGAAGTCGCGTTCGCCGACATCGGCGACTGGGACCATCACGTCAACGAAGCCGGGGCGCGCGCCTCCGTGGGCCGGCTCGCGGCGAAGCTCAGCGAATTCGGTGACGCGCTCGCCGCCTTCCATCAGGATCTCGGCGATCTAATCGAAGATGTCGTGGTCGTGACCATGTCCGAATTTGGCCGCACCGCGAAGGAGAACGGCAATCGCGGCACTGACCACGGGCACGCCAACGTGATGTTTGTGATGGGCGGGCCCGTCGAGGGCGGTAAGGTCTACGGCAAATGGCCGGGCCTCGCGCCGGAGCAACTCAACGAGCAACGCGATCTCGCGCTTACGACGGACTTCCGCGACGTCCTCAGCGAAGCCGTTTACACGCATTTGGGAAATCGCGCGATCGGATCCGTTTTCCCCGGCTACGAGGCGAGCCCCGCGAAATTCAGGGGCTTCCTTAAATCCTGAGCGGCGGAGGCCCGCGCAGAGCCATTACACTGAATCATGCGCTCCAGCCTCGCGCTCGCCGTCCCGCTTCTGGCCGCGGCGGCTACCGGCGTCACCAACTGGGACACCGTCGGGAGCGCCTGGTGGTCGCACGTCCAATACCTCGCTGACGACAAGCTCGAAGGCCGTAATGTCGGGACTCCCGGTTTTGAAGCCGCCGCCGATTACGTTGTCACACAATTCGCGCGGGCCGGACTGCGACCCGGCCGCCAAACGAGCTATTCACAGCCGGTTGCTTTCAACAAAGTCACTCTCGATGAAGCGAACTCGCGGCTGACTCTGGTGCACGGGGCTCAATCGACAGACATCCGGCTCGGCGATGAGGCAATCATCACTTCAACATCGAACGTATCGGGAATCGAAGCGCCTCTTGTTTTCGCCGGTTACGGGCTCGACATCCCCGAGGCCGAATACAGCGATCTCAAGAACCCCGCGCTGAAGGGCGCGATCGCCGTTTACCTTGCCGGAGGGCCGGCGGGCGTTTCCGCCGAAATCCGGTCGCACCATTCATCCGGCGCGGAGCGCGGGGCAGCCATGAAGGCCGCGGGCGTCATCGCGACCATCGCGATTCCCAACCCGCGCTCGATGGACATTCCCTGGGCGCGTCAGAGCGCCAACCGCCTTCTGCCACGGATGGGGCTGGCCGATCCCGCGTTTGTGGAACCGCCCCCGACAGCGTTCTCGGTGACCTGGAATCCGTCGCAGGCAGACAACCTCTTCGCCGGCTCCGGTCATACAATCGCTGAAATCCTCGACGCTGCCGATCACGAACGCGCGCTGCCGCATTTCGCTTTACAAACGAAGATCCGCGCGAAAGTAGCCACGTCCCGGGAGAAGGTCGATTCGCGGAACATTGCGGGGATCCGGCCCGGCTCCAGCCGCGCGCTGCGCAATCAGTACGTCATTCTCTCCGCCCATCTCGATCATCTCGGTACCGGCGAAAAGATCGATGGGGACGGAATCTTCAACGGCGCGATGGACGACGCGTCCGGCGTTGCCTCGCTCATCGAGATCGCGCGCGCACTGCAGACTGGCAAGATAAAGACGAAGCGCTCCATTGTTTTCCTTGCCGTAACCGGCGAAGAAAAAGGCGAGCTCGGATCGCGTTATTTCGCCGAGTACCCGACAATCCACGGACGCATCGTCGCCGATATCAATATGGACATGTACCTGCCCCTGTTTCCGCTGCGCTATCTCGAGGTTCAGGGCCTGAACGAGTCGAGCCTCGGCGATGACATTCGCGCGGTCGCGACGGCCGCGGGCGTGGAGATTCAGGCGGACAAGGATCCCAACGCAAACCGGTTCATCCGCAGCGACCAGTACAGCTTCGTCAAAAAAGGCGTGCCGGCGCTCGCCTTCAAATTTGGATGGATTCCGGGCGATCCAGAGGAAAAAATCTTCCGCGACTGGTATCGCGATCGGTATCACAGCGTATCCGATGATGTGAATCAGCCTGTAGACCGCGCTGCCGCGGCGAAGTTCGATTCGCTGCTCCTCGCATTGATCGAGCGGGTTGCGGACGCGCCGGGTATCCCGCAGTGGAAGCCCGGCAGCTATTTCAAAGTGTTCGCGAAGCAGACTCCGCATGCCGGTCCAATCCGATAAAGATCCCGGAGCGCCTGACGTGTTGAGGGCGGCTGCCTGAATTGCATCTGAGCTGGATCGAAGTTTTCGGATTCGCCACCGGCATCGTCAACGTCTGGCTGCTCGCGCATCAGAACATATGGAACTGGCCCATAGGCATTGCGAATAATCTGGCATACACGATCGTCTTCGCGACAGCCGGACTATACGGGGACGCAGGACTCCAGATCGTCTACATCGTGTTTAGTATTTACGGATGGATTCGCTGGCTTCATCCTCATAAGCCCGGGCAATTGCATGTTACCGAGACAACGGCCCGTGGATGGACATTCCTCATCCTGATGATTACGGCCGGGGCTGTCTCGTGCAGATGGTTCCTTGCGCGGTACACCGATTCGACCGTGCCGGCCTGGGACGGGCTCACCACCACGCTCTCTCTGGCCGCCACTTACGGGCAAGGGCGCAAGCTTCTCGAATCGTGGTGGATCTGGATCGCCGCCGACCTGATCTACATGCCCTTGTATGTTTACAAGAACCTTCTGCTCACGGCCGGGCTCTACTTCATTTTCATGCTGCTGTGCGTTATGGGTCTTCGCGCGTGGCGGCGAGAGATCCCGAACTCGTGATCAGGCGCGCCTCTGCAGTTCCGGCGGCGCGCCCGACCTTTGCTGTTGAGGCGCCACGTGGCACATCACTTGCCCAGGGGCACAAAAGCCACGATGGTCGTTTTGTTCTTCACCACGGTGTCGCGCGAAACATGTACCCGAGGCGAAGAGGTCTCGAGTGCCGTTCGTTCGTTTGCGTTGAGTTGATTTTTGGCCTTTTTTTCTTTCGCGAAGATGGGTCCGCTGGCCATCGTCGCCATCAGAGTAAGTAACGCCAATGTTTTCATAGGAATTCCTCCTTCCCATATGGACCAGAGCAATTTCCGTGCCGCGCTGGCTTTGAAGCTAGGTCCCGTGCAGGCCGAGGCGGGCCAGAACTCGCCGCACTTTTTTCGGCGACACTGAGAGCCTTTTCGCAACCCGCGCGACCTTGCGGTTCTCGTGCTCCCAGATTTTGGGAATGATCAGGTCGGCGAAATCTTCGGTCAATTGCTGGAAGCTTCGGCCGCCCACGACACCCTGCGACCACGCGTGCAGAGTCGCATCCACGTTGCCGCCGCGCACGACCTTGCTTTTCAGCAGCTGCAGATCTTCCCAGATGTGATCCTGCACCTCGTTCTTGAGAAGCGCGGCGGCCTGATCGCATAACTCACGCGCGGCGTCCATGCTCGCTGGAGAAGTGCCGCAGATGGTCAATCCGTGCCAGATAAGTGTGCTCGCCAGCAGGCGCCGGTTTTCGGTGCGGCGCGCCAACTCGACGGCTTCTTTCGCGGCCTCCAGCGCAAGGTGGGCCACCCAGGCAGGGTCTTCGATCTCTTCCTCGAGCTTGTTGTTCTCGACAATGCATTCCAGCAGGCGCGCGCGCGCCATCAGGATGTAATCGTTTTTCTCCTCGCCCAATTTGTAGGCTTGCCGGGACTCTTCATCGGCCCTGTGGAGGTCTCCGGCGTCCAGATGCAAATGGCCGCGATTGACGCAGACCGTTCCCGCCCCTCTGTGGTTGGAATGAATCCGGTAAATCTCGCTCGCACGATCCAGGTGCGCCAGAGCCTGCGCCCGGACACGCTCGTATTCTCCGCGCAGATCGGGCTCGCTCCGCCGGCGCTGAATGGCGTCGGCGTCAATCCGCTTGCGCAGCTGGAGCGCGATGAGCCGTTCGACGTACCCCATGTTGGCCAGCGACCGCGCCAGGTTCCGGTGCTCCGTATCGCGCTTCCCATACTCCTCGATCGCCTGCGAGAAGTGCCGCAATGCAAGCTCGTAGCGGCCTTCGCGGCGGTACATACGCCCGTAGCTGGATTGAATATTCCCGCGCGTGATATAGTCGTCGGTCTCGCGCAGCACCGCGTCGGCCTCGCCCAACTGCTTGAGTGCTTCCTTAAGGCGGCCTTTCTGGAACAGCAGCCAGCTCTCCGCCACTCGCATGGCTGCCGCCATTGGACCCATGCCGGCCTCCGTCGCATACCGGTGACCCTGTGCGACGTGCTTTTGAGCGTTTTCGTATTCCCCGGCCTTGCGGCTGCATCGGGAACTCCAGAAGTGGGCCAGCGCGAGGACCACGGCGTCGTCAATCTCCGTCTCGAGCGACAACACTAGTCCAAAATTCGCCAGCGCGCGCTCGACATTTTCCTCGGCGACCCAAACCATGCCCTCCGCCATGAGTACGTACGCGTAATCCAGGACTCGCAACTTGATCCGCCGGCCCTTGGGGAACGCCCCCAAACCGTCCTGGACGATATCAATGTCCCGCCAGCCGGCATCCACCCACTGAGCGATGTAGCATAACAGGGCCGGAGCGTCCTGGTGTTTGGGGTCCAATCGTCCCGATTTGGACCAGTATTCATCCAGCCGGGCCATTCCGCTGCCTATACGGCGCATCCCCAAGTCGCCGCGGAGGCCGTTGACTAAGTCAAGAGCCATGTGGGTAATAGGGTACCAAAATGTGGTCCGATCCGGACCAGTCAAACTGAAGGCCCTGATTTGCTTGAGTCGATCCGCCTTTGTGTTGTTTACTGAAGGCGCTATGTCGTCATGGGGAAAGTCGGCGGCTCAAGCGCAGAGGCGGGATGCCGTCGTGCGCGCGGAAAAAGCGCGCGGGCGGGACGCCGTCGCCGTAGAAGAAGCTCCGCGCGCTCGTATCATTGTTTTCCTCGGAGCGCCAGGCAGCGGCAAAGGTACGCAGAGTGCGCTGCTTTCCGCAGAACTGGGGATCGCCGCTCTCTCGACGGGCGAAATGCTGCGCGCCGAAGCGCAGCGGGAGACAAGCGCCGGCAGGAAGTTGCGCAAGGTGCTCGCCTCCGGCGCCCTGGTAGCCGATGAGCTGGTTTGCGATGCAGTCGCCGCACGGCTCAAGCGCGAGATCGCGAACGGCGGAATGATCCTCGACGGATTCCCCCGGACACTTGCGCAGGCCGAGCGTCTCGACGGCATTCTGCGCGGTCTGGATCTGGGCCCGGCGATGGTGCTGCATCTCGATGTGCCTCGCGAGCATATCGTCGCGCGGCTGACCGCGCGCCGCCAGTGCGCATCGTGCGGCGCTATTTACAACCTCGTTTCACGGCGATCGGGTCGCGGCGAGGTTTGCGAAAGCGATGGCGGGGCACTGGTCCAGAGGGAAGACGATTCCGAGCCGGTGATCCTGAAACGTCTCACCGCTTTCGACCTCGCTTGCGCGCCTCTCGTCGAGTATTACCGCGGGGCGAATTATCACTGGATCGACGGCGGCGGCAGCACTGCGGCGGTCGCCGCACAACTGCTCTCGATCGTCAAAGCGCGCGGAAAGAAGCCCGAAAAAACCCAGGCGGCCGCCTGATCTCGAATCGGGTGCCGCTGAATTACCGGGCCGTTGCGGAGCGTTCGAGTTGCGCCGCGGCTTCCGCCAGCTCTTCGCGCTTTACCGCCCAGGTTCCCGCATGGCCGACCGCGACACCAGCGGCGATATTGGCAATATGCGCGGACTCAAACAGGTTCATGCTCAGTCCAAGCGCGATTCCGAGGGTTGCTGCAACAGTATCGCCCGCGCCGGTGACGTCGGCCACTTCGTTGCGAACGGCGGGCAAGTGGCGAGCTGGCCTGCCTGTCTCGAACAATGACATGCCCTGCTCGCCCCGAGTCACGAGCAAAGCGGCCGGCGCGATTTTGCCAAGCAGCAGATCCACGGCGGCCAGGAGTTCGCTGTCCTGGTGAATCGGGCCGCCAGCCGCTTCTCCCGCCTCCTTCAAATTCGGAGTGACGACGGTGGCCCCACGGTAACGGCCGAGGTCGCGCGATTTCGGATCCACCACGACCGGCTTGTTTCGCCTCGCCGCTTCCGAGATCAGCCACGCGCCAAAGGAGTCGCTGACGACGCCTTTGGCGTAGTCGGAAATGACGCAGACGTCGATCTCCGAAAGTACCTCCGAGCAGCGCGCGCGCAAAACGGTTTCCACGTGTTCGGAGAGCGGAAAGCGGTCTTCCTCATCGAACCGGACAATCTGCTGCCCGCCTGCCGTGATGCGTGTCTTCGTCGTGGTTCGCCGGCCATCGTCTTCGATGAGGCAAGCGAGGTTCGCGCCCCCTCGCTCCAACTCGCTGCGCAGCCGGACTCCCGCTTCGTCGATGCCCGTGAGGCCTGCCAGCCAGACCTGCGAGCCGAGCGCCAGGATGTTCGCCGCCACGTTGGCGGCGCCGCCGGCCAGGTACCGCCGTTGCGCAATATCGACCACTGGCACCGGAGCCTCGGGCGAGATTCGCGCCGCCGATCCGGAGACATAAACGTCCAGCATGATGTCGCCGGCCACGAGGACTTTGATCCGGCCGGTGTTATCCAGAAAGCGCTGCAGCCCGGCTATTGACATTGGGCGGCCCGTACGATCCGCTCGATCAGCTCCGATGTCGACCGGCCGGGATGAAAAGGCAGGAATTTCACCTGGCCGCCGTATGCGAGGACGGTCGCCATTTCCGGTACCGGGCGCGCGCCATCCGCATATTCCGCCCCTTTGCAATGGATGTCAGGCCGAAGCCGCGCCAGCGCCGGCTCGGGCGTCGATTCCTCGAAGATCGTCACGTAATCCACCATCTCGAGGGCGGCGATCATCTCCGCCCGGTCTGCTTCATTGACGAGCGGTCTTTGTTCGCCTTTGATGGAACGCACGCTCCGGTCGCTGTTGAGCCCGACGATCAGAATGTCTCCGAGCGCTTTGGCGTCGCGAAGGCTGCGGATGTGCCCGGCGTGAAGCAGATCGAAGCACCCGTTGGTCCAGACGACTGTCTTCCCCGAACTCCGCCAATGCTCGCGTTCGTCTGCGAGGTCATCGATTGTCCGAAACTTCGCGCGGCCCGTCCTCACTACGGATCGTTTCGTGCCAAATTAGAAATCTCGTCAGGTTACCGCAGGACGTAAATGGACGCGCTGACCGCGGCGGTGCTGACACCGGTTAACGAATTCAGCATATTCTGCGTGATTCGTCGCCTGGAGCTGTCCGGCACAAACAGAATGTCCTGAGCCTGGAGCGCCACGTCGGGTGCTTTGCGGTCCTGAATCTTTCCCAGCTCGACCGGGATTTCGTGCCTGACTCCAGTGGCGTCCGGCCGATAAATATAGATCGTGTGGTTGTAATACTGAATGGTCCCGCCCGCCTGCGCGATCGCGGTCATGACCGTGTTTGGGTTGCCGTCCAGAACGGGATAAGGGCCGGGCCTCACCACGCTGCCCGCAACCATAAACTTGCCAACGTCGGGAATCGTGATCTTCTCTCCGCCAACCAGCTTCAGATTCAGTTCGGGCTGCGTGCCTGTCATCAGCGCCTTGAGCGGAATGCGCTGAATAGACTGTGCGCCGGTGTCGCCGTTGGGTTTGGTGATGATGATTTCTGCCCCGGCCTGGTCCGGTATGTAGCCACCCGCTCGTGCGAGAGCGTCTGTCAGGGTAACATCGCCGATCGCCTGGAAGATAGTCGGCGTTCGAACGGCGCCCGAAACGCTGATCGGCCGGCTGTGATAGTCGAGCACAGTCGTCGTCACAAAGGGGTCGACGTAGAGCTCGGCGCGCACGAGAGCCTCCTTCACCAGCACACTGATGTCATCCGGCATGAGGCCTTGCACCCGGATCGGCTCGGGCAGTCCCGCCAGCCGGATACTCCCATCCCCGGAAACGCGCACCGTACGGCTGAATTCCGGCGCGTCGTAAACCTGCAACCCGATTAAATCATCGGGCCCAACCTTCTGTTGAACCAGATTTGCGTTCGGGTTCAGGTCGGTGGCGGGCGAGGGTACTATCTGGAGTTGAGCCGAGGCCGGCAAGCAAGCCGCCAAAAGGGCGGAAACAGCAAGAAGGGTTCTGGCGCGTGACATGGAATTTCTACTCCCGTGAGAATTCGTCCAATTATCTCACGGAATCAGGATATTGTTGCTCGCCGAAAGTGCGCAGCAGCTCGACGCGATGGATCGCGGCGCCTTGGAATCACGGGGCGATCGGTCCCTCATCAGCCGCGCGTCTATCGTGTTGAACGCGCGGGAACGCCAATTGCTGGCGCGCATCCGTCGCACGGCGCGAAAGGCGTTAAAAAGAAGTTATTCGGATCGGCCACGAGCACGCCTTTGAAATTGGGCGGAATCGGCTGCGCAACACCGCCTTCGGACATGACCCTCAATCCCGCGGCCTTCACCGCGGACACCACCGCGTCGGCATCCTGCACACGAAGCTGAAGGCGTGCCGCTCCCCGGTCCTGAATGCGCATACGCAGTGGAGTGCGGTCGACGCGCTTGAATTCGACCAACTCGATCCACAGAGCGGACCCGGGCGGCTGCACCCGGCTGCGCCGAACCTCCGCACCGGAGAGTCCTGTGAGATCGCGCATCGGCGCGTCCGCCGTGAAAGCGGTGTCTCCTTCCACCGTGAAACCCAGAACGTCGCGATAAATCTTCGTCGTTTCGTCGATGTTGTTCACCGCGATGGAAAGCCGCATGTCGAGGATGTCACCCGCGGCCGCAGGGGCCGCCAACTGCCGTAATTCAACGAAACGGCCGTCGATATCGCGAATGAGAACAGCGCGCCCGTTATCGGCGATCGCGACTGGCTTGCCGCCGGGCGTCGCCACGTCGGCCCCCGCCTGTTTCGCGCGTGCCAGCGCGCTCTCGACATCCCGGACGATGAACACGATCGTCGCAGCGCCGGGGTCCTGAACCCGGAGCGGAATTGTCTGGCGCGGCACGTTTTGAATCTCCATCATTTCGACAGTGACGCGCGTGCCTGGAACCCGCGCGGACTGGTGACGCTCCTTCGCCCCCTCAATGTCGAAAAACTTGAACAACTGCGGATTCGGCTGGTTGTACGGACGTTGACCGGAGTCCGGCAGCGCGGGAATTTCCATCCCGAACGCTTCATGGTAAAAGGCCAGAGAACGGTCCATGTTCTCCACGAATGACGTAAACGATCCGGTGCCAAGGACCGCGGCTTTAGCGGATTTGGCCGCGCTGGTATCCGTCGCGGCCTGTCCCAGGACGAGGGCGGCGAATCCGAGCCCCACAAGTATCGACGCCGGTACAGCTCGCGAAATCCATTTCAGCATTCTTTTCTCCTCAGGATGTCTTCATTCGCGATCGCAGACCTCACCCGTGAGGAGGCATGCGCCGGGCATCGGATTGACGTCATCATACGACGTTTAATGAACCGCTCGGGCCGGTCGTGAAATTTCAACCGTCATGATAGGCATCGGTGCATTCGGGCGGCAGCATACTTCCGCTCGCGCGCCGCGGGTAAGTACTTGCAGATCGATCAGCGTGAGTATTCTGATCGTCGCCGCGCATCCTGACGACGAGATCATCGGGATGGGCGTTTTCCTCTCTCAGGTGCGGCGCGCGAGTGTCATCGTTCACGTAACGGACGGTGCGCCACGGACGGGCGGCGATGCCCACGCGGCCGGTTGTGAGACATGGCGCGAATACGCCGCGCTGCGCCATCGCGAATTCGAGAGAGCGCTCGCTTTTGCCCGAATCTCCCCGGCCGCAACGCTTTCACTGCGCTGCCCGGACCAGCAGGCCGCCTGGCGCATTGCGGATCACGCAAAGTGTCTGGCTGAACTCCTCGACCGCGTGCCCCGTCCGATTGTTTTTACGCATCCCTATGAGGGCGGCCATCCGGACCACGACGCCACGGCTGCGGCGGTGCATGCGGCGGCGTGCCTCTCGAGGCGCAGACCGAAGCTGTTCGAGTTCGCCGCTTATCATGCGGGCGCGGGCGGAATGGAATGCGAGCGCTTTCTTGGTGACATTGGGGAGATTCCGTTTACCGCCGAGAGGCCGCTCACCGCGGAAGAGAGCCGGTGGAAACGGGGCGTGCTGAATCAATTCGAAAGCCAGAAGCGCGTTCTCGCGCAATTCCCGCTCGCGCGCGAGCCTCTACGGCTGGCGCCCCAGTACGACTTCTCCCGGCCGCCGCACTCCGGCCGCCTTTACTATGAGCATTTCGACTGGGGCCCCGATGGCCGCGAGTGGTGCGCTCTGGCGCGCGGGGCGTTCGCCCGGCTGGGTGCTTCATGCGTGTGCTGAGCGTCGCATTCCATGGCATCCCTGTTGGCACGCCGTCGGCCGGAGGCGCCGAGCAAATCCTGGCCATGCTCGATACCGCGCTGGCGGAACACGGGCATCAGAGTGTTGTCATCGCGGCTCCGGGCTCCAGAATTTCCGGTGAGTTGATCGAATCCTCGTGGCACGGCGCAGCTGTCGATGCTGCCTGCGGCGCCGGTTCTTTTGACCTGATTCATTTTCATGGCTTCGATTTCATGCAGTACGTTCCGCAAACCGGCGTCCCCATGCTGGCGACACTGCACCTCCCCTTTTCGTACTATCCCGAAAACATGATCGGGAATTGTCTTTTGCGCGGAATCGCGCTGAACTGCGTCTCACGAAATCAGGCCGGGTCCGCGCCGGGTATATGCGGTCTGCCGATCGTTCCCAACGGTATCCCGATCGATTTCTACGCCCCGGAGGATCCCGGCGATTACCTGCTTTGCCTCGGGCGAATCTGTCCCGCAAAAGGCACCCATGCCGCCCTCGAAGTCGCCCGCCGTCTGGATATGCGGCTGATTATCGCCGGGCCGGTGCATCCTTACCCCTCGCATCGGCACTACTTCGCGCAGTGCATCGAACCGTGGCTCGACGATAAGCGGACATGGGTTGGCGCCGTTGGTATCGAACAAAAGCGAACACTGCTGGCGCGGGCCCGTTGCGTGCTTGTGCCGAGTTTCGCCGCGGAAACCAGCTCGCTTGTGACCATGGAGGCGCTGGCCTGTGGGACGCCAGTCGTGGCGTTCCGGCAGGGCGCCCTGCCCGAGATTGTCGAGGACGGCGAAACCGGGTTCATCGTGGATTCGATCGACGACATGGCTTGCGCTGTCGCCCGCGCCGGAGCCCTGTCTCGAACGCGCTGCCGGGAACAGGCAATCGCGCGGTTCGATTCGCGGCGCATGGTCGACGGCTACTTCGCGCTTTACCGGCAAATCATCACCCGGCATTTCTCCACGGGGCGAGCTCCCCACGAAAGTTTATAGGGCTCGTCGCCGCGAAGAAAATTCCAGCTTCGGCAGCCCTGCGCATGCGCGTATCGGATGGACTGGAACAAAAGTTCGCGCCCGAATCCGAGCTGGTGGTAGCTGGGATCGAACGCGCTGAGATACCCGAAAAGAGTCGCCCGATGGAAAAAGGCGAGGAGCACAGCGCACACCCGCCCGCCCAAAACGGATCGTGAAGATTCTCAGCAGCCCTTGAGCGGCGAAAAGCGGCGCCATCGCCCGCAAAAAGCCTTCCGAGCGGTTGGCTTCGATCATCCCGCATTGCCCGGCCCGACGCCAGCGTTCGCGATGCAACTCGATCAGCGTGGCGATGAAATTCTCATCCGCGTTGTCCGTGACCTCGAAAGCCACGGGGGCGATCGCTTCCGCCTTTCCTTGGACCTTCGTAGATTCCGCTTGAGGTCCTTTGGGCGTGATGCCATGTACTCTTCGAATGGCAGGTCAAGCGGAATGAAACTGCAGGGGGAATCCTTGACGCGCGTGCCGAGGGCCGCCAGCGGAGTGTCCGGCGAGAGGTCCTGCCAGTCGCAGATGTCCCAATCGCTCCATTGGCTCAGCTCTTCGAGGATTCGATCGATGATGTGCGGCGTACATTCCAGCGCAAACGACGGGTCGAGGTAATCGCTGATTCCGGAGCCGATCAGCGTCAGTTGCCGGCGCCCGTCCCATTGGTGGAGGAATAAAGGCAGCACACCGGCCAGGTCCCCGTTTTCGCGGAAAGCCATGACGCGGAGCTCTCCACCGCCGAGATGCTTCCACCAAAGCAACAGCCACTCCGGCATCTGAAACGGTGTTTCGGGCGGAAGTTTTCTTGCGAATGGGGACCATTCGGTTCCAGACTCACGGAGCCTCCCGGAATCGGTGATCATCTCGAGCGTGAGCACACGGCCAGCTTACGATTTTTCGTGCGCGACGCGGTTCGTTAATGTGCCGATCACTCACTGCTAATCGCAATCGATCTTACGGATAGCCCATCGAGTAGACATTGTCCGGCCTGTTCTCGCACGATTCCCGGACGAACAGGCCACTGTGATCGATAGCGCTCCTCCCTTGCCGCTACCGTCCTCACAGTCATGGAACACTCGGGACGTCGTCAGAGCACGAGGGACAATGACTGTTGCCGGTCAGGAATCTGACCTGGACCTCGGTTGATTGGACGAAATCGGGGACGCCTTCTTCCGGAAGGCGCGAAGGCCTGCTGGGGTGGAAAGAGCTCGGGAGACCCTGCATGAAGAAAAGAGACCACGCCAGACCGAATGCGGCTTATTTGGACGAACTGATCGAGGAGATCACGGTCGACGCAAACGGGATTGATGAGCAGCTTTGGGCGTTCCGCCAGGCCTTTGAGGACAACGTTGACGTGCCTTGCAATGCCACCGTTGTAAGTGAGCTGGTTAAGGTGGTGAAGTTCGACTACGACGGTAATGATCGCCGCGGGCTCACTGCAACCTGCCGCGGAGCCGATGGCGTGAAGCATGCCGTAGCGGCTTGCGATGTGGTGATTCCACTGACCACGCGCGGCGCGCTCTACCTGGCTGCGTATCGAAAATGGATGGGTGCCGCGCCGTTCCTGCCCGACACCCGCCGGCGGACCGGACAACAGACCGGCGCCCTTGCCGCGGAACTCGACAGTCCAGTCGAACTGGTGGTCCTGTCGGTCAAACAGATGGCTGCGCGCTGCCGCCTGTTGGGTAGTGACCGGATTTTCACGTTCCGGGCTGGCCGGCTCTGGGACGTTGTGCCTGGAGAGATCGCGGTCGTAAGGCCCGCGAAGCAGTGGGCCTATGCGGGTAATCCTTATCTCTCCGGCGTAATCGAGTCAACTCGGCTCGAGGCCGCAGCTTTGGGGTTGGTCCCGCTGCGCCTGGAGGAGCGAGGTCTTTGGAATCCCGCGGAGCACTACTGGGGCGAGGATGATGAATCGATCGAAGACTGGGCTCAGCCAATCATCGCTCGCGGTCACCGGCGGCAGTTTGAGATGGAACAAGTGCTGCCGGGAGCCGACTCCGATGATCCGTTTTCCGACCCGATCGGGGAATCCATTGACCGCAGGGATTCCGGTGATGGAGCAGGCGCATACAAGCTGCTTATGGATCTTTGCCAGGCTGACCTTCGTTGTTTGGACGCGCACGCGCACCTGGGCAACTTCGCCTTTGATGACCGGCCCAGTCATGCTATCCGACACTATGAAGCGGGATTTCGAATCGGCGAGATGTCCTTTGGCGAAAATTTCGATGGGCTGCTGCCATGGGGTTGGGTTGACAACCGGCCATTCCTGCGCTGCATGCACGGTTTCGGGCTATGCCTGTGGCGCCTCAAGTGTTTTGAGGACGCGGCGCGCATATTCGACCGGATGCTGTGGCTGAACCCGTCCGACAACCAGGGCGTCCGCTTCCTCGTCGATCACGTCCGTGCCAAAGACGCGTGGGTAGACGGCCGATCATGAAGAGCGCACCAATCATCAATGGTCTTTGTCTTTCGAGCACGAACCTCGACGCAGGCTTTCGCGATTGAGCATACTGATTCCTGGAGAAGCGAACTCCTGCGTAAGTCGCAGGAGTTCAACCAACCCGAGTGCCGGCCGACTTTGGTCCCCATCGGTATTCACCGCGGAGACTGATACCGGATTTATTGATTTCTGATATGAGTGTTGAAGAACCCGCGCGCTTGCCGGACAGGGCTTGGCACCCATCTGCCCACATTAAGTGCATAGAGCCAGAGCCTAAGTTGTTGATTAGAATGGTGGGCGCGCAGGGACTCGAACCCCGGACCTCCTGCGTGTGAAGCCTGAACCAGGCTTCTTTTGGCTCCGTGATTTCCATCGCGTTCTCTGTCTTTTCAATAGGTTGGGGAGTCTGCTTTTCGCTCAATCGGCAAGCTCAACAGCCTTAGTAGATGGGGTTTTGATACGGTTCTGATACGGCCTGTCGGGGTCTTGGAGACCGGCTTCGATGTCCCGGCGCTGATGTGGTATAAAGGGATTTAACCCGTCGGCAGCGTGCTGTCGACTCAAGGGCCGCCAGGGAGCAATCCCGCGCGGCCTTTGCTTTTTCTGGCCGATTTTCCCCATGCGAACGATTATCTACGTTGACGGGTTCAATCTCTATTTCAGACTGCTTGTGAATCGGCCGGCAGCGAAATGGTTGAACATCAAGGCGCTTTCCGAGAGCCTCCTTGATCCGGCCAACGTCGTGACTGGCGTCAAGTACTACACAGCGCGGGTGTCCGGTCGCATCGATCCCACCGCACCCGGTCGCCAGCAGATCTATCTCGATGCCCTGCGAACAGTGCCGGAGATTTCAATCCATATGGGGAGTTTCCTTCTGTCGGAGAAATTTGCCGGGCTGGTCAAGCCACCGGAATTTCGCCCTCGTACGGCGCTTGCGCAGCCATGGCCCGACGTTGTGAAGGTGGTTAAAGTTGAAGAAAAGGGAAGTGACGTCAATCTCGCCTCCCATCTCTTGCTGGACGCCTTTCAAGGCAATTTTGACGTTGCGGCAGTTCTTTCGAACGATAGTGATCTTGTCGAACCGATACGGATCGTCACGAAGGTTTTGGGCAAGCCCGTCGGACTGCTTTCGCCCGTCTCGAACCCCACGTTGGAATTGAAGAACGTGGCCAGTTTCATACGCCGTATCAGTGTGAGCGACCTGGCCAGTTCCCAGTTCTCTGACCCCGTTGTCTTGGCAGATGGATCGACGCTGAACAAGCCGACAACCTGGGTGTAGCAGAATGGACACCGACTACTTCGTGGAGCAATTTATCGGACGCCTTCGGGCTCAGGGCGAGGAGGGACGCTTCGATGATGAATCAGGCTTTGGCATAAGAAGCTTTCGCGGCCAAATCCGGGCATTCAGCAAAGGCTTCACCGGAGAATGATGCATCGCGACTTTGCGCTTCACCGCTACTGTTTTCAGAAGCTATCTTCAACGGTCGTCGCTCTTGAGACGCAGGAGAGAGCACTCGATGTAATAGCGTTTGTATCGGCAGAATTAGGCATTGCGCCTCCCGATGTGATTTGGATTCAGCCGGCGTTGCCAGCTGTGACGACTGGCGCTCTTGGCCACATTCCGCAGTTGTATGCCGATCATGTCCATCCGGAGTTTGCGCGGATTCCAGATGGGAATGACATTCACGGCGGTTATACCCCTGAGTGGCCACAAATCCGCCAGATCTGGCTGCGCCGGGAGCTGGGTTTTTGGGGGCTTGAATTTGCTGCCGCGCACGAAACCCGGCATATTTTCCAGAAGGACAAGGATATACGCATCTTCAATGACGAATGCCGGGCTGAAGGTGACGCGTATCCATACGCCTACGACGTCCTGAAGCGGTACTTCGCAAGCAAGGGTCGCCTGACCCCGGAAATCGAAGCTGAGATTGACGGGAAAAAAGAACAGGCGCGGTCTGTCTTTTTGACGCGCTGGCCAAAGGGTCGGTTCGAAGCCCTCGACCATGGAAGCACGACCAAATAGGATTCGCCGACGGGCGAATCCTATTTTCAGCGGGCTCCAGAGACATGTTCGTGCCTTCGCCTCACGAACCTCCGGAAGGCACTCCGAGTCTGCACGAAGATTATCAGTGCGGCTATTGCGAGCGTGAACAGGCCGACGATGCCGATGAGCACACCTAATCGGCTGGCGAGCAGCATTCTGGGGTTCGTGAATAGAAGGTAGAAAAACGCAAGTGAGACAAGCCCGCAGATAATAAGTGCCAGGGTTTCGCCACGCTGCTGAGTCGCTGGATGCTTGCACAGCTCCTCCCATCCGTCAGGCATGTCCTCTTCGTCCCTTAACCATCCTCCGTGCTCCTCGATTTGACCGGCTATCTTTTTCGCGTAGTCGCCGATCCACGCACAGGCAGCCAAACGTTCGCCAGAACGCATTAACACCACAATCCTTTCCGCGTGGTGGCGAATACTGTTAAGCGTATCTTCGGTTGAGGTCGCGGTAAAAGCAGCTATCCGATGGATTAGTGGGCCAGAGTCCTGCACCATCCGCGCTGACCAGTCGGCTTCTTCAACTACTCCGTCGAGTAGGCACCGCGCACCGAGAGTAACGAGCCGCTTCAATTCCTGCTTAGCGACCGGGAGAAGAGAGCCGATCTCCTTGGATGGAGAGGTCACGCCTGTTAGCATATCGTAGCTCTACTGATTCAAATCGAACAGAGGCGACGCGCATTCTCAGTTCGATAAGTCAGTCGAGCCCGGAGTTTGATCCGAGAACCGCAAGCCGGGAAGAAAGCGAGCCTCAAAGGCCGAGGTCAGGCCTCCATCGGCTAACCGAGAATCGCGACATCATGGACATCGTCCCCCGCTGGGAACTGCGATTCGATTTAGCTAGTTTCCGAGCAAACGCGAAATCAGTGCCCACCCGTAAAGAGCGAATATAAGAACGGCGCCCGCTGCGACACAAATTAGCAACAAAGTGAAGAAGTCAAAGCGCCAGCCTCTTCGCTCACCGGGGTGAACTCCTTCAGATACCGGCGTGCGGAGTTTGCGTAACTCCGGCGGCCCCCAGCTTTCGTCGCTTTGCTCTAGCCAAACGGGCGGGCGTACTGGCTCTCCCTCCGCCGGCGGTTCTCCGCCAGTTGCCCGGAGCCACAACGCGCGTCGCTCCTTGGCCTTTGCTGCTTGTGAATCTGGAGTCACGTTTCGCTCCTTGCCCGGAATGTCCAGTATAGATGCAGGAACGAAAAACACTGGCGTCAGCGATCGCGCGAAAGGTCCCGGTGCCGCCCTTTCGCCCGCAGGCGGTCCAACTTTTTCTCCTCGACTTCACGAATTGCGCTTGGCGGCTTTGGTTGGGTACTGCGCGTGCGCGTCAGCCGCGACGTGAACGATCACCGAGTGTTACCAGCCGCAGCGCTCACGCGGAAAACCTATCGCTCCCCCAAGCAAGTTTCCCCGCCAGGTGCGAGCGGCTAAGCGCCTATATGAAACGTTGAAAGCGTCAATTCTTGTCGGCGCGATTTAGTAGCTCAGCCATTGCCGCCTTCGAGTCGCCAGCCATGGAGGCGCCCACGCTCTTTAGAAACCTGTCATAGCGGAACTTTCCTTGCGCAACGGCCTGATCTCGAGCGTCACTCGGTGGTTCAGCTATGCACGTCAGAAGAGTCTTGACGAGAGAGTCCACGAATGCGAAGAGGGCCTGTTGCGCCAGTTTGACGTTCCTGATCTCACGACCGAGGCGGTCGAGACTAGCAGCAATTCGTTCTTCCGACGCTTCCACCTCACTTTCGCGTCCTGCCAGTTCTCGTTGAATCGCAGCCCGAATGAAGGTGCTGGGATTCGAGAAGCTGCCTTCCTTGGCAGCACGTTCAACGCGTGCGATCAGCGGTTCGTCCAGGCGGATTCCGCGGCATCTCGTCTTGGCTTTTGTAGGTCTCACACTCCGTATGGCGGCATCGCCCAAACGCGTGACAGGTGCGGCACGAATGTGCACGAAGGCCTTCGGATCGTGCACGACGCAAGAGCTAATGAAAGCAGGTGGTTATCGAGAAAACCAGCCACCGCGGTGCAACAACTCTTTATGTTCCACTACCGCGTTTATGGGCTGGTATTGAAGTGTCTCGTGATGCACGCGCAAGATGATTTGGCAAATACCTGAAACTTCCTGAAACGTCGCGCGGCCTAACGGCCCTGCTGAAACATCCCGAAACTTCCCGGCAAACTTCTGAAAAGGCAAAGCGCATTTCTCAAGGCCGTCACGTCGCGCTGATCTCGTGGCGTACAGATTGAGGCCCTGATCTGAAATGCCATCATTTCCTGCACCTCATTGGCTGGCCACTGCGGCTCTGTCCACGCCCGCCAGAGAAGACTTTCCGCTCACTGTCCGCGATGCTGCATCCTACCTGGGCGTCAGCCCGCAGACGGTGTATCTTTGGGTTGAGCGAAAGCAGATTCCCCATCTCCGCGTGATGGGCCGCAATATCCGGTTTCTGAAATCGGATCTTGAGCCCTTCCGAGCAACTTTCAAACAGGAGGTGGGATTTGGCAAGACCGAGTAAACATGACGGAGTTGTATATCGACGCAATGACAGCAGTATCTGGTGGATGCGCTATCGGGATCGTTCCGGTAGCCGCCGCCTGGAATCGACGCATACGGAAGACTGGCAGGACGCGCAACGGCAACTGCGCGAACGGCTTCACGCCAGAGACAACAACACGCTCGCCACAGTCCGTAGGGGCGAGCATCTTACGTTCAACGAATGGGCGGATTTTTTTGTCGAGAACTACTCGAAGCCGCCGATTCGCGCAGAGAAGACGCACGAAGTGAACGACAACGCCCTCAAGACTCTTCGCCCGGTGTTCGGACCGATGAAGCTCGCGGAAATCGACGCGACGGGTATTGAGGCACACCTTCGAAACCGCCTCAAGCAACGCAGGCGCGTGCGGCGGAAATCGGGGGTGATCGAACTCGGACTGCTGAAGCCGGCGACGGTGCATCAGGAGTTTCGGGTGCTTCGGCGGATTCTCAGCGTCGCAGTAAAGAAGAAGCTCTGCCCGGCCAACCCGTGTGCCGGTGTCGAGTTCCCCGTGATTCTGAAGGGGTTGTTCCGGCCGCATTACGTGACGGCATCGGAGCAGCAAGCGATTGAACAACACTCACCCGCGTACCTGCGGAACGTGATCCGGATTCTTACCGAGACCGGGCTGCGTGTCTACAAAGAACTTGCATCGATGCGCAAGGATCAGGTCGATCTGGCCAACAAGACGATTTTCATTTCGGACTCGAAGACTCCCACCGGGGTTGCTGAGGTTCCGCTGACGGATATTGCCCTTGAAGCATTCCGAAGCCAGATCGAAGAAGCCGGGCCCGGCCCCTGGCTCTTCACCAACCGATAGAAAAGAATCGACCACATGAAAACGGTGGAAGCCCGGAATGTTCTTCACACGCAGGAGGTCCGGGGTTCGAGTCCCTGCGCGCCCACCATTCCAACGCCTCGTGACAGGATTCGTCTACGAGCGGTGCGATTCAACGGCCCGCGCGTTAATGCGTCAAGTTCATCAGGGTGAAGGTAAACACTACCACCGGCGGGGTAACGCCCGGGGACGCTCGAAACGTTCCGTGTATGACTCTTTCTGAACTGCCCTCTACGCTGCAGTCCCAGGCAGCTGAAAATTCAGCTATTGACTTTCTACTATAGAATAGTAGAATCGGGTTTAGTGTAGTAGAAACCTTATGGCACAGCCGAAACTCAGCAAGCTCGAACTCCAGATTCTTGAAGCTCTGTGGTCGCATGGAAAGGCATCTATCCGGGAAATACAGGAGGCGTTCCCGAAACCTCAGCCGGCTTACACAACCATTCAAACCACTGTTTACCGGCTGGAAGGAAAAAAGGCCGTGCGCCGCGTCCGCAAGATTGGCAACGCCGATATTTTCGAGTCGATCTTACCCCGCGACGTGACGCGAAACCGGCTGCTCGACGAGATCCTGGCTTTCTTCGGGGGGCGTCCTCAGCCAATGATGGCGCAGCTTGCCGAGGCGGGAAAATTGACGCTTGAAGACTTGCACGAACTGGAAAAGACGATCCGCAGGCTGGATCTGCAACAGAAGAAAAACACGGCGAAAGGCGGTGAACGTCAATGACCAACCATCTCTGGCAGTCAACATTATTCGCTGCGGCGGCGGGACTGTTGACCATCGCCCTGCGGAGAAACCGCGCGCAAGTTCGTTTTTGGCTGTGGTTCAGCGCGTCGCTAAAGTTCTTTATTCCGTTTTCTCTTTTGATAACTCTCGGAAGCCACCTGCACTGGGCGCACGTCACTGAAACGATATCAGCGCGCCCTATCCCGTTCATCGCGAGACAAATCGCTGAGCCTTTTCCTGACAGCGTACAATTCGTGGCGGCCACGCCAGGCAACACCGACTGGCTCCTCATCACGATCACGGCGGTGTGGGCCTGCGGCTTCACGGCGATTGCCCTGACACGCCTGCGGAACTGGCGGCGCATCCGCGCTGCGGTGCGTTCCTCTGTTCCGATCCGGACTTCCACCCTCCAGCTTCCGGCGAAGGTCGCAATTCGCTCGGCCTCGGGTCTGCTGGAACCCGGCGTAGTCGGCGTGTTGCGCCCGATCCTGCTTCTGCCCGAGGGCGTTATTGAGCGCCTGACGCCACACCAGATGGAAGCGATTCTGGCACATGAGCTTTGCCACATCCACCGACGAGACAACTTGTTGGCCGCGATCCACATGGCTGTCGAAGGGATCTTCTGGTTCCATCCTCTGGTGTGGTGGATCGGCGCGCGGCTCGTCGAAGAACGTGAGCGTGCATGCGACGAAGCCGTGCTCAGTCAAATGAACGAGCCGCGCGTCTATGCAGAAGGCATACTGAGCGTCTGCAAGTTCTATAGAGAATCGCCGTTGATCTGCGTGTCGGGAGTCACGGGGGCTGATCTCAGGCAAAGAATCGAAGCGATCATGACTAATCGCATCGGCCGGGGGCTGAATCGCTTCCATATATTCCTACTCGCCGCCGCGGGCGTGGCGGCTGTTGCTGTTCCACTGATGGTCGGCATCAGTGATACTCCCTCGGTTTTGGCGCAGTCGGCAGAAGTCGCCCACCGTCGGTTTGATGTAGCGGCTATCAAGCCCAACAACTCGGGCGCGAATGTCTTGGGTATACGCGTTGTTCCCGGGGGCGGGCTCAGGGCGGTCAACGCCACGCTCAAATCGCTGATTAGCGAGGCGTACCAGCTGCGAGACTTTGAACTTTCAGGTGGTCCTTCATGGCTGGACTCCGCAAAATACGATATCGAAGCAAAAGGGCAACTCGATCCTGGCAGCCAGGAACAAGCCGGCCTTCAGGTCATGAAGATGCTTCAGGCGCTGCTCGCGGACCGATTCCAACTCAGAGTTCACAGGCAAACCAAGGAAATGCCGATCTATGCACTGCTGGTTGCTAAGAATGGACCGAAGCTCCAGGCTTCGCGCGAAGCCTGCTTCGATCCGACCGCCGGGATTCCTGCGCCCCCCACGCTTCCCGGTCAATCACCGTCCCGGCCCTGCGGGGGGTTCAACAACTCTTCAAACCAAATGTTAGGCGCAAGCGTGGGGATGGCGCGTTTCGCCGCAAATCTCTCCAAATTTACAGGCCGAACTGTCGTGGACAGGACCGGACTCAAGGGAACCTACGATATCGTACTTAGGTGGACACCAGACGAGGGTCAGGCGTGGCTGCCAACTGGCCCGCTACCTGCGGACGACTCGCAGCCGTCGATCTTCTCTGCAGTACAGGAGCAACTCGGCCTCAGGCTTGAGTCGCAACGGGGGCCGGTCGAAGTTTTGGTAATCGACGGGGCAGAGAAACCCTCGGAAAACTGATCGTTTGCTTGGTTGGAGCGTTTCACCGATCTACCTGTTCCTGACAGTTCGTTTTAACCGTGCACTCACTGGCGCAGCAGGAAGTCGTCTCGATAGGAACCGGACCCTCGAAACCGCTGAGCAACTCGATTGCGTAAGTCTGCGTAAACGCTCGCGCCTTGCGCGCTACGGGCCCGAAAACGTCGATGGCGTGATATCCGTCCAATGTTGTGCTGGGAGAAATTGCGACAAATGTTTCGGGTTGGTGGTTGCGACCAGGGGCGAACTTCCGAAACGGAGGGCTTGGGCGGATAGCAGCACATCGATATCAAGAGCAGTTGGGTCCGCCGTGGGCCGTCCGGCTCGACGCGCCTGAGCCCACAATTCCGCTCCAAAGCGAAGGGCGTCATCGGTAAGTGGGAGATACCTATCCGGCGTGGCGTTCACGAATGCATCAAGGCGGGCGATACCGAAGGATTTGTTCGCCCGCAGGAGCTCGCGTTTGATCTCGTAATAGACAATTCCAGGCACCACAACGCGAGCGCCCGCGCGAAGGCAGTCCTTGAGCCAGTCTGTGATCGCGATGACTTCATGGCTACGTTGAGGCTGCGTTATCAGGCCGAGCGGCCCAGAATCAAGGAAAAGAACGTCGCTCACGGGTAGACGAGCGGTTCACCTGAAGCCGTCCTACCTTCATTGACAGCTTTCATAAATACGGCGAGTTCCTCTTCTGCGGCCTGCAATTTCGCTGGGTCTGAGGTCGCGTCTTCGCGCTGCCAAACCGATAGCAGGTCGAGCGTTGCCGTGTCAACTGATCGAGGAACAGACACGGCGCTACTGCCGGGCAAGCGGGATGCAGGTCTGATTTGCGGGGGTTCTGACTGGAGAGGTTGTCTCATTAGTTTTTCCTGCCCTGTTTGAATTTTACCAGCCGCAGCGCGGATGCGGGAAAACCTGAATCTTCCACGTCCTCCGAATTTCCCGCCAGGGGCGGGCGGTTCAGCCTGATGGGGACGCATTAAAAGACATCAGCCCTTCTCGGCATAATTTAATAGCTCGATCATTGCAGCCTTGGAGTCTCCAGCCATCGCGGCGCCCACGCTCTTCAGGAACCGATCATAGCGGAACTTTCCTTGCGCAACAGCTTGATCGTGGGCGTCGCTCGGTGGTTCGGCAATACAGGTCAGAAGAGTCTTAACCAGAGAGTCCACGAAGGCGAAGAGGGCCTGCTGCGCCAGCTTGACGCTCCTGATTTCACGAGCGAGGCGGCCCAGACTTCCGGCAATTCGCTCTTCCGCCGCTTCCACTTCGTTCTCGCGTCCGGCGAGTTCTCGTTGGATCGCCGCACGAATGAACGCGCTCGGATTTGAGAAGCCTCCCGCCTTCGCCGCGCGTTCAACGCGCCCGATCAGCGGTTCGTCCAGTCGGATTCCGCGGCATCTTGTCTTGGCTTTTATAGGTTTCACACTTTGTATGGCATCATCATCCGGACTCGTGACAGAGGCGTGCACGAATGTGCACGAATACCCTCAAATCGTGCACGAGCCAAACTCAACGAGAGCAAATCGTTGACCGGAAAATAAGCCATAGCCGCGCCACAATCCTTTATGTTCCACTACCGGTCTTTGCGGCTGGTATCGCGTTGTCTGCGGTAGTGCGGGCGTGAAAAACGGGTAAACAACTGAAACTCTCTGAAAAGTCCGCCAGCCCGATTCAACTCCTGAAACATTCCGAAATCTTCTGGCAACTTTCTGTAATCGCGAATAGCGTTCGTTAAGGGGGATGCCGCGACGGCACCTCCGTTCGTCACGCCGTGCCCATCTCATGCCGTACAGGTTGAGGCGCTCATCAGAAGCGCCTTCAGCGGAAGGCAGGCACATGGCGAGCCCGGCAGTTGTACTTGAGCAGGACAGCCCACGATCCTTTGAGCGACCGATCGACGTCAAAGCGGCGGCCCAGTTCCTTGGCGTCAGTCCCTCGCTCGTCTATGCTTATGTCGAGCGGAAGCAGATTCCCCATTTCCGAATGATGGGGCGCTCGATTCGGTTCCGGCTTTCGGAACTGGATCGGTGGCGCCAGCAGTTTCACGTGAATGGAGGAATCAATGGCTAAACGAGGGCGGCCGCCGAAACATGGCGGCACGGTCTACAAACGGAACTACTCGGATATCTGGCAGGTCCGCTACAAGGACCAGAAAGGAGAAATGATACGCGAATCGGCGGCTACAACGGATCGCGAGCAGGCGGAGCGATTCCTTCGGGATCGGCTCGATGCACGCGACGAGGGACGCCTGTCGGTGCTGTTGGGCAGCAAGCGGCTCACATTCAACGAGTGGGCCGACTGGTTTCTGGAGAAACGATCCAAGCCACCATTTCGGAGCGAGGGCAATCATCAGGTGAACGTCAATGCTCTGAAATCGCTCAGGCCGGCGTTTGGCGACACAGCGTTGTCAGACATCAGTCCGGAGGCAATCGAGGACTTTCTGGCGGAGCGACTGCAATCGAAACGCAGAATACGAACGAAGTTCGGAATCCAGTTGCGGGGTGTGATCAAGCCGTCAACGGCGCACCAGGAGTTCCGGGTTCTGACGCATATTCTGAACGTCGCCGTGAAGCAGAAGCGACTGATCTGGAATCCGTGTGTCTCGGTCGAGTTTCCGGTGTCGGTCCGGAAGGCGACGAGGAAACCGCATTACATGTCGGCGAGCGAACAACAGAAGATCGAGTTCGCCGCGCCGGGTTATCTGCGGAACATCGTCATAATCGTGTCCGAACTGGGCCTCCGGTACAAAAAGGAGCTTCTTCCGATGAAGAAGGAGCAGGTCGATCTCGAAAATGGGATCGTCCACATTGCCGACTCGAAGACAACCACCGGGATCGGCGACATGCCTTTAACCAATGCAGCGCGGGAAGCGTTTCGACGCCAGATGGAGGAAACGCCTGGGAGCGAGTACCTGTTTCCCAGCCCGATAACGACCGGGAAAAGGCCGCACATGACCAACCTGCGCAAGGTCTGGGCGGACACACTGAAGAAAGCGGGCGTACCGTATTTCGCGCCTTACGAGCTTCGGCATACGTTCGCGACAAGGCTGAGCGCGGGCGGCGTAGCCGATCACATGGTGACGCAGATGTTGCGGCAGAGCGATTCGGAGGTCTTCAAGCTCTACAGCCAAGCCAAGCTCGGCATGATGCGCGAGGCGCTGGCGAAACTCGACCGGCAGGCCAACGAGCGATTTACCGGCACACAGAACGTCAACTGAACCATTTTCTGCACAGTTTCTTGCACAAATGCGTCGGGTTGTACGTCCGTGCCGAGGAGGGAGAATTGATTCTAAAGGAGTAAATGGTGGGCGCGCAGGGACTCGAACCCCGGACCTCCTGCGTGTGAAGCAGGCGCTCTAACCAGCTGAGCTACGCGCCCCAAGGTGGGCAAAACCAATTCTAGTACACCGCTCCGCTAAGCTGGCCTTGATGCCTCCCGGCGCGTCCCCGCGCGAAATCTACACAGAACGCCTCGCCGGCCGCACTCGCCGCCTCGCCGCCGCCATCCGGAAGCGCGACCGCATCGGCTACCTGCGCCTGCTCGTTTTTCTCAGCGCCGCCGCGGTTGTCTGGTACGCGTTTCACGGACTCTCGCTTTGGTGGTTCATCATCCCTGCCGGCGTGTTCATCGTCCTCGCCGGCTGGCAATCGCGGATGGAGCGCGATGCCGAGTGCGTCCGCCGCGGCATTCGTTTCTACGAGCAGGGTATCGCCAGACTTGAAAATCGCTGGCAAGCGGCGGTCGCAGCCGGCGCCCCTGAGCCCGGCGCGCGCTATTTGGACCCCCACCACCCCTGCGCCTCCGACCTCGACCTCTTTGGGCGCGCCAGCCTCTTCGAGCTCCTCTCCACGGCGCGCACGCGGGGCGGGGAAGATCGTCTGGCTTCCTGGCTTAAGGCTGCGTCCGGAGCCGCGCCCGCTGCGTCCGTCCTAACCGCGCGCCACGACGCAATCGACGAGCTTCGTCCGCTGCTCGATTTGCGCGAACAGATCGCCGTCCTTGGCGATGATTACCGCACCGGGGTGAATCCGGATCAACTCGCCGAATGGTCCGCCACACCTGCCCGTCCGTTCCCGATGTGGAAGCGCACGCTCGCTTTCGTGTTCGCTCTGCTGACGGCGGCGGCGCTCATCTGGTGGCTCGTCACGGCCCTCGCCGACCACAACGCCCGGCTCGCGCTCTTCACCATCGGCGCGATTGAAGGATCTTTCGCCCTCACGATGCGGGCCGAAATTCTCTCACTCGTCCATTCCGTCGAGGAACCCGCACGCGACCTGGCGCTACTCTCGGAGCTCCTCGCGACACTGGAGCAGCAGCAGTTCCGCTCGCCGCTACTCGGCTCCCTCCGCAAGGCTATCGACATTGACGGACAGCCCGCCTCCCGCCGCATCCGCAGCCTGCGCCGTCTGACAGACATGGTCGATTCGCGCGACAACCCGTTCATCCGCGCCTTCGGCCCCGTCATCCTGTGGACCACCCAGACCGGTATGGCCATCGAAGCCTGGCGCGCCGTCAACGGACCCCATATCGCCGGATGGCTCGACGCCGTAAGCGAAATCGAGGCGCTGTCCTCGCTTGCCAACTACGCATGGGAGCATCCCGGCGACCCATTCCCGAAGTTCACCGGCGACTCGGCGCCGCTGTTCGACGGAGAAGAAATGGGACATCCTCTTCTGCCCGATGCTCAGTGTGTGCGCAACACTGTGAAGCTCTGCGCGCCCCTTCAATTGCTTGTCGTAAGCGGCTCCAACATGTCCGGAAAAAGCACTCTGCTTCGGATCGTCGGCGTCAACACGGTCCTCGCTTTCGCCGGCGCGCCCGTGCGGGCCCGAAGTCTGACGCTCTCGCATCTGTCGGTGGGCGCATCGATTCGGGCCGTCGACTCGCTGGAAGAAGGCCACTCGCGCTTCATGGCTGAAATTCTGCGCCTCAAGCAGGTGCTCGAACTTCCGGCGCCCGCGCTGTTTCTTCTGGACGAGCTCCTTGGCGGCACCAACTCGCATGACCGTGCGGTCGGATCGGAAGGCCTCATCCGCGCCCTCCTCGCGCGCCGCGCCATCGGGCTCGTCACCACCCACGATCTTTCCCTCTCGCGCGTCGCGGACGATCTCGGTCCCGCCGCCGCCAACGTGCACTTCGAAGACCGGCTCGAAGACGGACGCCTCGTCTTCGATTACAAAATGCGTTCCGGCGTCGTCGAACGCAGCAATGCCCTCGATCTCATGCGCGCCGTCGGTCTCGACGTGTAACGCGGGCGCTCGAAGCCGCCGGTTCCGTCTTCAACGGCCCTGAAAACCAGGTTGTATCCTGAAATTTGAATGTCATCCTTCCCGGCCACGCTCACCACGCGCACTGCGCCGGGAAAACTTCGGCAGGTTGAAAACGCCATAGCGCTGAGCGTCCGCGGCAAAGCCGAGGCCGTCCGCATGGCACTCGTTTGCCTGCTCGCCCGCGGCCATCTGCTGATCGAAGATGTGCCGGGTGTCGGCAAAACGACGCTGGCTCAATCGATGGCCCGCACTGTCGATGGAGCGTTCCACCGCCTGCAGTTCACCAGCGATATGCTGCCATCCGACGTCCTCGGTGTCACGGTCTACAACGCCCACACCGAAGAGTTCGAATTCAAGCCGGGCCCTGTCTTTACCAACTTTCTCCTGGCGGACGAAATCAATCGCACCACTCCCAAGACGCAGTCCGCGCTGCTCGAAGCCATGAACGAACAGCAGATCTCGATCGAAGGACGAACTCTGCCGCTCCCCGACCCTTTCATGGTGATTGCGACCCAAAACCCGTCGGACCATCACGGCACCTACCCGCTCCCCGAATCGCAGCTCGACCGCTTTCTGATGCGCTTGCGGATCGGCTACCCGGATTCCTCGAGTGAACGGGAAATTATTCGCCAAACCGAAGGCAGGTACGGGGAGACGACGCCGCGCGTTCTCGATCGCGAGGAATTACGCGAGCTTCAAACGGGCGTCACTCAGGTGCCAGTCGATGAGGCCATCGTCGACTACATGCTCGCCGTCGTCGAACGCACCCGAACCCATGACGGTCTCGCGCTGGGCGTGAGCCCTCGCGGATCGCAGGCGCTCTACCGCGCCGTGCAAGCCAACGCTCTGATTGAAGGCCGCGGCTACGCCCTGCCGGACGACGTCAAGCTGCTCGCCCCGAAAGTGCTCGGACATCGCGTGACGCCGGCCGCTCGCGTCTCGCTCTCGACAAAACGCTCCTCGACAGGCGAGCGCATCATTGAAGAAATCCTGGCCCAGATCGAAGTTCCGCTGTGATGCCTGGTCGCGCGCCTGAGCGCACAGGCCGCAGGGCCGTTGTGCGCGATTACGAAAACAAGCGCACAGGCCGCAGGGCCGTTGTGCGCGACTACGAAAACGAGCGCACAGGCCGCAGGGCCGTTGTGCGCGACTAAAAAATGAAGACAGCCATCATCGGCCTGCCCATGACAGGCAAGACCTCTCTGTTCACGATCCTCACCGGTGTGACGCAGGAAACCCGCATGGGATCCACCGCGGTTCGCACCGGCATCGCCAAAGTCCCTGACCCGCGCGTCGACGCGCTCGCCGAGCTCTATCAGCCGCCGAAGGTCACCTACGCCACCGTCGAGTACGTCGATGTGCCCGCGATCTCGAAGGAAACCCTGCGCGACCCTGCTTATCTCGCCAGTCTGCGCGTGGTGGACGCGTTCGCCCACGTGCTGCGCGTATTTCAGGACGAGACTGTTCCCCACGAGCACGGCTCGGTCGATCCGGCGCGCGATTTCGAAGACGTCGAGACCGAGCTTGTCCTCAGCGATCTTGTCGTCGTCGAGAAGCGCATCGAGCGCGTCGACAAAGACCGCAAGAAGGTCCGCAACCCCGATCTCGACAAAGAATACGAGCTGCTCGTCCGCTGTAAGGACGCTCTGGAGGCCAATACCCCGCTCCGCAATCTCGAATTCGCCGAAGAGGATGAAAAGCGCATCCGCGGCTTCCAGTTCCTGTCTCAGAAGCCCATGCTGCTTGTCCTGAACCTGGGCGAAGAAGACGCCGCCCGTCTCCATGAAGTCGAGGAGCAATACCGCACCGGGCCGCTCTCCGGCAAAGCGAACACCGGCGTCGCTGCCGTCTGCGGAAAGATTGAAGCTGAGCTCGCCGAACTCTCACCCGCTGAAGCCCGCGAGTATCTTGTGAGCTACGGGCTATCGGAAAGCGGACTCCAGCGCATCATCGAGGCCACTTATCGTCTGCTTGGCACGATGAGCTTCCTCACCGCCGGCGAGACCGAAGTCCGCGCATGGACGATCCCCATCAACAGCACTGCGGTGAAGGCCGCCGGGGCCATTCACTCGGATTTCGAGAAGAAGTTCATCCGCGCCGAAGTCGTCAACTGGAAGAACCTGGTCGATTTCGGCGGCTATCCGGGAGTGCGTGAAAAGGGCCTGTTGCGCCTCGAAGGTAAAGAGTACATCGTCAAAGATGGCGACGTGCTCGTAATACGCCACTCGTAAGCGCGCCGGCCGCCACCACCCAGCACAACGCGACGAACCAGTCGCCGTGCTCGGTATAAAACGTCTGCCCGTCGCGATACCTGTATTGAAATCGCGCGGCCAGCTCTGTATACTCCTGCGTCGTTCGGATCAGCCGTCCCGCCGGATCGATCACGCTCGTCACGCCGTTGTCGGTCGCGCGCAGAATCCAGCGCGCATTCTCCGCCGCGCGCATCCGCACGATCAGCAAATGCTGATACCGCGCCGCGCTTTTCCCGAACCAGCTGTCGTTCGAAATGTTGAACAACACCTGCGCGCCCGACGCCGCGAACTTCCGGATGTAACTCGGGAACACCGACTCATAGCAAATGAAGGCGCCGATCTGGTGCCCGCCGGCGGATGACACCACCACGCGATTTCCCGCTTCGAAGTCACCGGCTTCGGTGGAGACCTTCCGCGTCAGCAGTCCGAACGGCCACGGCACGAACTCTCCGAACGGAACGAGATTAACTTTGTCGTAACGGCTGATCGTGTTCCCATCCGGCCCAACCAGCAGCGCCGAATTCAGAGGAGCTCCATCCGCGGCGCGAGCCACTACCCCTGTGAGCACGGCCGCCCCTGATGTCTTCGCCACCGACCGGACGAGCTTCAGAAACTCCGGGTCGTAGTCGTAGAAGGGCGCCGGCGCCTCCGGCCATACAATCAGATCGGGACCGCGTCCATTCCCGCGGCCAGCCCCGCTCAACGCCCCGGTCATCGACAGCAGCGTCATCTGCTGCTCGGTCCGCCGCAGTAATTCAGGCGTCCAGTCGACCTCGTCCTCGATATTCGGCTGCACCAGAATTGCCGATGCATTCCCGCGCTCCTCGGGCGGCGGATCCGGCAGGAACACCAGCCCAATCGCCAGCAGCAGCCACACCAGGCGCGATCGCGGCTGGCGCAGAATCGCGCAGGCGATCGCCGCCGCCATCATCGCGAAAAGGAACGAAAGCCCCCATACGCCGGTCACCGGCGCGAGCCGCAGCGGGATCAGCATGTTGCTCCCCGCGTTCCCCAGGTTGAGCCATTCGAAGCCTGTATACGAGTGCGTCCACTCGAGCGCAACCCAAAGCGCGGCAATGCCGGGCACTGCGAACGGCGTGCGGATCAACGCCCCCGCCGCCGCGGCGAATGCGCCCATCTGCAGCGCCTTCGCGAGGCAGAACAACGCGAAGAGAAACCAGGCCATCGCTCCGCTGACGCCCGCGTGATGCTCGAGTGTCCACTGAATCCAGTTGCAGAGCCCGAACCAGTAGACAATGCCGGCAGCGTATCCGAGCCCGAACCGCCACTGCCACCTGGGTTCGCGCGCGCACGCGATCAACAACGGCGACAAGGCGATCGGAGCCAGCCAAACCCAACTCAATCCGGGAAACACAAGCACAAGCAGCGCCCCCGATGACAGCGCCAGAATCCAGTTCAGGATCATGGACGCGCAGTCTCGCTCTTCTCGACCGCGCACAACGGCTCCTCCGCTTCCGCGCTTTTCTTGATCGCGCAGGACGGCCCTTCGGTCTGTGCGCTTTTGTTAGTCGCGCAGGACGGCCCTTCGGTCTGTGCGCTTTTGTTAGTCGCGCACGACGGCACTTGCGCCTGTGCGCTGACCACGTCCGCCATGTACGAACTGCGCACCAGCGGACCGCTGAACACCATACGAAATCCGATCCCGAGCCCGTATTCGCGATATCGCCCGAACTGCTCCGGCGCCACGTACTCGGCCACGGGCAAATGGCGCCGGGAGGGCTGCAGATACTGGCCGATCGTTGCCACGTCCACGTCCTGTTCGCGCAAATCGCGCAGCAGTCCTTCCACTTCGCTCGCCGTCTCCCCCAGCCCCACCATGAACCCCGACTTCGTCATCACCGCCGGGCTGTGCCGCCGCGCGAAACGAAGCACGTCAAGCGACCGGCGATAGTCCGCTTGCGGACGAACCCGCCGGTACAGGCGCGCGATCGTCTCCATATTGTGGTTCAACACGTGCGCGCCGGCATCCAGCACGCGCGCTACTGAATGCACATCGCCCTCGAAATCCGGAATCAGAACTTCAACCCGCGCATCCGGAAGCTCGCGCCGGATTTCCCGCACCGTCTCCGCGACATGCGCCGAGCCGCCGTCGGCCAGATCGTCGCGGTTCACACTCGTGACGACCACGTACCGCAGCCGCATCTCCGCCGCCATCCGCGCGACATTCGCGGGCTCCTCCGGATCGAGTTGCATGTCATGTATCCGCGGATTCCCCTTCGGTACCGCGCAGAACCCGCATCCGCGCGTGCAGCGCTCGCCCAGAATCATGAACGTCGCCGCGCCCCGATGAAAGCACTCATGGATATTCGGGCAGCGCGCCGATTCGCACACCGTATGCAGGTTGCGCGCCCGCAGGTCAGACTTCAACCTGTTGAGCGATTCGAAATGGGTGGCGCTTTTGCGCGCCCACGCGGGCAGACGAGGCCGGCCAATCTGCACGAGCGGCTGCAAGTCCGATTATCCCGTGCGGCGGGCAATGCTGTGCGCGGCCGGCTTTGCCGCTGCTACAACTCCAGCTTGCCGTTAACGGCCATGTCCTTCAGTTTGAACTTGTACTTCACCGTCACGTCGGCCAGCTTCGTGACGAATTCCACTTCCTTGTCATCCAGACTGAATGCGGCGGACCGCGGGAAATGCATCACGATATCGACCGACCGCCGGTCCCCGCCGAGCTCGATACTGGCCGGCTTCACGGCAGGCTTGCCCTTGACCGACAAACTGCTGGCCGCCATCAAAGCCTGTTTCAGCATGTCCGGGTTGCCGCGCAGCAATGGCCGCAGGTTCCCCGTCACGACGATCGTGTAATCCGGATCTTCCTGCGCCAGAATCTGTTTCGCCTCATCGGACGAATCCGCCTTCGCGCCAAACCGCAGCCGAACCGCGGCTTCTTTGACCATTCGCGCCGACTGCCACCGCGTCACGATGTTGATCGAGCCGCCCCCGCCCACAGGAAAGTCGCTGCCGCCACCACCTCCACCGCCGCCACGGCCACCGCGGCCTCCACCGCCTCCTCCCCGGCCCTCGCTTTGCGGCGCAGGAGCAGCGGTATCGTCGACCGGACCTCTCCCCCCGCCCACGCTCGGAGGCGTCGGACCCGACATCGGAACCGACTCCGTATGCGCCCACGGCGAGTTGCTCATCATCTTCTGGAGGTCTTTGTCGCTCCACTCCGACGACGGCTTCGACCAGAACTCGGCCGCCGTCAACGCCAGGCCAGAGAGCAGGAGAATGGGGATCAGCTTTTTCATTTGTAAGGTTGAGAATATAACAGCCGACGACCCCGCAGGCGTAAAAAACGGTAACGCCGGCCGGATCCTTCAGCCCCACAATCGCTGCGACGCCAGCCGCGCTCCCTCGCGCAGCGCTTCGAACTTCGCCCAGATCACCGTCGGATGCACTTCGGTCTTGTACGTCGCCTGCGAGGAAAATCCGCAATCCGCGCCCGCGATCACGTTCTCGCGGCCCACCAGCTTCGCGAACCGCATGATCCTCTCCGCGATCAGCTCCGGATGCTCCACAATATTGCTCGCATGCGTGATCGCTCCGGGGATCAGCTTCTTCCCTTCAGGCAGCTTCAGCCTCTCCCACAAGTGGTATTCATGCTCGTGCCGCGGGTTCGCGGCTTCGAAGCTGTACGCCCCGGCATTCACCTGCAGCATCCACTCCGCCACTTCGGCCACCGGCGCCTCGTGAATTCGCGGACCCTCATTGATCCCGTAGCATGTGTGCAGACGCACGCGTTCCGGTGCAATCCCTTTTAAACTCTCGTTGAGCGCCTCCACGTAAATCGCCGCCCGGCTGCGCTGTTGTTTTTTGTCCAGCGAGGAATCCCCGAAATTCTCCGAAAGAAACGGATCGTCGACCTGCAGGATGAAACCCGCGTCGACAATCGCCCCATACTCCGTCCGCAGCGCCGCGCCAACCGCGTGGAAAAATTCTTCGTCGCTCCGATAGTATTCATTGTTTCCAACGCCGCTGGGCGCGACCGACGGCATGAACGCCACGCGGTCCCCGGCCGCGGCTCTCAGATTCGCGATGTCGCGCTGCAGGGCCTTCTCGCCGCGATACCGGATTGGCCCAGTGCAAACGACAGGCGCCGCGGGCACCACCGCCCCGCCCAGCATCGCTTCCTTGAAATACTGCTCGTAATACTCCGGGAACGCCGAGACCTCCGCCTGAAACTTCTCCGATTTCAGCCCCGGACGCTCTTCAAATCCCTCCAGCCTTTCCCGCACGTAAGAGAAAAATCCGGGTTTGGATTGCTCGCCGTCCGTCAGGATATCGATCCCGCACTCGGCCTGCCGCCGCACGCATTCCGCCACAGCTTCACGCAGGCACGTTTCGAAGGCCGGTCCCCGCGTCCCTGCTTTCATCAAATCCAGCAACGCAGCCGGACGCGGCAGGCTGCCCACATGCGTCGTCACTATCCGATCGTCGATCATTTGTTGCGGCACGCCCGCCGCCGGTCATACAAATTCTTTCAGCGAGTTCCAGACCGATGAATAAAAGGGCTCAACTCTGCCCGGTATTCGGCCCGGTATTCGGAAGGTGCCGCGTCAGACTCCGCAGCTCATTGAGGAATGCCTGTTCGTCCTGAAAATCCCGGTACACCGACGCAAACCGCACATATGCGATCTTGTCCACGCCCCGCAGACTGTCCATCAGATATTCCCCGATCTCCGTGGTCGTGATCTCCCGGTCCGGCGAATCGGTCACCCGGGCCTCCACCTGGTTCACGAGATCCGACAGCTTCCCCATGCTGATGGGCCGCTTTTCACTCGCCTTCAACAGCCCGTTCAGAACTTTCTGGCGATCGAATTTCTCCCGCCTTCCGTCCTTCTTTACAACCATGTACGGAACCTCATCGATCCGCTCATACGTCGTAAATCGCTTTTCGCAGCCCAGACACTGCCGCCGGCGCCGGATGGAATCGCCCTCCCGGCTCTCTCGGGAATCGATGACCCGGTCTTCAATATGGCCGCAAAATGGGCAGGTCATAGGTGGCACTCTCCGTAAACGCGCCATTCCGGTGGCGTCGCGGGCGGAAGTCCTTTAGAATGCAAGCATAACAGGTGGAGAGGGGAGCTCGGCCGGAAAAGGTGCTTCTAAGCGCGGCAATCGGAAAATATTGAACATGTAATAAGGAAGCCTCGTTCCTTCTATCGGAAGGATTCACGAGAGATGGCAGCAGCAGCGGCAGGCGCGATCTGGGCAGTCGGCACAGCGGCATTGCCGTACAAAATCGTGTCGGGCAGAATCACGGGCACATTGGATCCTGATCTCAGTATCGTGGAGCGGTGTCTGAGTGGCAACGCCGCCGCTTGGGAAGAACTCGTGCGCGCCCACAGCCGCCGTGTCTACGGGCTCTGCTATCGATTCACCGGCAAGGAATCGGAAGCGCAGGATCTCACGCAGGACGTCTTCCTGCGCGTTTTCCGGGCGCTAAGCAGTTTCCGGGCCACCGAAGGAGCTTTCACGACATGGCTCGCCCGGCTCACCCGTAACCTTTTGATCGATCACTACCGCCGTACCCGGAACGAGCGGGTCACCGACTCCATCGAGGAACAACTCCCCGGTGTCGAGGGCGGGGCGGCGGAAAACGTCGCCGCCGTTCCGATGCGGCCTGACCGTGCCGTCGCCGGGCGCGAGGCCAGCGAATTGCTTCAGGCAGCGCTGAGCAAGCTTTCACCGGAGCTGCGCGAAACGATCATCCTGCGCGACCTGCAGGAAATGGAATACCGGGAAATCGCCGATGTGCTCGCGATCCCCGAGGGCACAGTAAAATCTCGCTTGAATCGCGGACGCGCCGAGCTGGCGCGCCTGTTGAAGAAATATCGGGCCGCTGTCTGAAGATGGTTTGAGTTGTCTGAAGATGATTTTGAGTTGAAGAAGTCGAAGAAGTAAACGATGGAACGGGTTTTGAGTTGCGCTGAGTTTGAAACGCTCCTCGCCGACTGGATCGACGAGACGCTCGGTTTGTCCACGCAAGCCGTATCCGAGCGCGCCGCGTTCACCCGCCATCTCGAATCCTGCGCCGCCTGTAAGGCGCTCGCCGAAGACGCGGCTTCCGCCGTGAATTTCATGGAGCGCGCGGCCGGCGTCGAAATGCCGCCGGAACTGGTATCGAAGATCCTGCACGCCACCAACTCCGGCTGGGAACTGAAGCTGCGCGGACGCGGCATCACCGGCTGGATCAACCGGGCGTTCGCGCCGATCCTGCGCCCGCGTGTTGTGATGGGCGCGGTCCTGACGCTGATGTCGGCCACCATGCTGACCCGTTGCGCTCCGCACCAGACCCTCACCCCGGCCGATCTGGATCCGGTCCGGCTCTGGTCTTCGCTCGACCTGCGCGCGCACCGCGTCTGGGGCCGTGCCGTCAAGAGTTACGAAAGCATGCGGCTCGTTTACGAAGTCAAGAGCCAGATCAACGATTGGACCGAGCAGCAGCGGCAGGCCGATGAGGCCGCCGCCGACGCTCAGGCCAATCAACGCCAATTGAAACAGCCAGTGGAAACTGCGCCGCCAAAATAACGAACTCAGGAAACAGCCATGAACTGCGCCAACCATCCCGAAACCCCAGCCACCGCCTTCTGCCGCGATTGTGGAAAGCCTATGTGCGGAGAGTGTCAGCGGCCGGCCCTCGGATCGATCTATTGCGCGGAACATGCCCCCGCCGCATCCGGGCAGACCGCGCCTCCACCTCCCCGCGCAGCCGAACCCGGCGGATTTGCCGGCTCCACCTACTCCGCTCCCACTTCGTCCCCTTACACGGCGCCCGCGTCGTCTCCCTACACGGCTCCCGCGGGACCTTACACTGCGCCCGCCGGGACGCCGCCCGTGTACGAACACGGCGCACATCCGGCGCTCGCGCTGATTCTCGGGTTCATCCCCGGCGTCGGCGCGATTTACAACGGGCAATACGCCAAAGGGCTGATTCACGCCGTCGTATTCGGCCTTCTCGTGAGCCTCGCCGGCAGCACCACACACGGATCGCTCGAGCCCCTCATCGGTCTGCTGATTGCCGCGTGGGTCTTCTACATGGCGTTCGAGGCGTTTCACACCGCGCGCAAACGCCGTTACGGCGTCTCTGTCGAGGAATTCTCCAGCCTGTTCGACGTTCGCCCCACACAAGGGAAATTCCCCGGCGGCGCCATCCTGCTGATCGGCCTCGGCTTCATTCTGCTGCTCGATACCACCGACATCATCAGCATGGATCAGCTCGAGCGATACTGGCCGGTCGGTCTCATCCTGATCGGCCTCTACTTGCTCTATGCGCGGCTCAGCCCCGCCGCGCATCACAACGGCGTTGACCGCAAAGCCGAGGTCCCGAAATGAACGAGCAAAGCGCTCACCTCCTGCGCGCCATCCAGGGACCCATCATTCTGATCACCATCGGCGTATTGTTCGCCTTCGATCGCTTCACCGAATTCCGTTTCTCCCAGACCTGGCCCGTCCTCTTGATCGTCGCCGGCCTTCTCAAGCTGGTCGGCGGCGGCCGCCGCGGCTATTTCCTCCGCTCGAACTACGGACCTCCAAATGTCCCCCCACAAGCGCCTCCGCCCCAGCCTCCGCCGCCATACCGCGACCCCGGGGGCGGCGCATCTCAGGGGAGCCCCCGGCCGTGAGACCGCGCTCCGTTACGGGCCCGCTTGTTCTTCTCGCGATCGGGATCTTCTTCCTGATCAACAACATCCGGCCCGATTTGATCTCGCTCTCGCGCATCGCCGACTACTGGCCCTTCCTCGTGATCGGAGCCGGTGTCATCGGGTTGATCGAGGTCCTCTTTCACGCCAGCCGGGGCGCCGCCCCCCCACCGCGCCCCGTTGCCGGCGCCGGCATTTTCTGGATTCTCATTCTCGGGATCTTCCTCATCACCGTCAGCCGGAATCGTAATTTCCGCTTCGGGCCTTTCGACTCCCCCGGCATCAGCGTCTTCGGCTCCGATTACGATTACGATGTCAGCGCCAGCGAGTCGCCGCGCGGCATCACCCGCGTCGTGCTCGACAACCTCCGCGGCAATCTTTCCGTCAAAGGCGAAGATGGCGACATCAAAGTCACCGGACGAAAGACCGTCCGCGCCTTCAACCGCAACGATGCCGATCGCGCCAATCAGCAGTCACAGGTGCGCGTCGACCGCCAGGGCGACGTTCTGTTTATCCGCGCGGAAGACTTCACCGGCCCCCGCACGCCGCAGATTTCCACCGATCTCGATATCTCGGTTCCCCCCGGCGTCAGCCTCGAATCGCGCGCCCGCTCCGGCGACCTGACCGTCGACGGCATCGACGGAACAGTCGGCATCTCCGCCGGCCGTGGCGACATCCGCCTGAACCATATCGGGGGCGACGTCAAAGTCGAGTCGACGCGCGGCGGCGAAATCCATGTGACCGACGTCAAAGGAAGCGTCGATCTCCAGGGCCGCGGCAGCGACCTGCAAATCGAACAAATCGCCGGACCCGTCACCATCAACGGCGACTACGGCGGCACCCTCGAGTTCCACGCCCTCGCCAAACCGATGCACTTCAGCTCCTCGCGCACGCAATTCCAGCTCGAGGCCGTTCCCGGCACCGTGACGATGGACCTCGGGAATATGAAGCTCGACAACGCCACCGGCCCCGTGCGCTTCAGAACCGGCGTGCGCGACATCGAAGCCAGCGGCGTTTCCGGCGCTCTCGATCTGAATGTCGATCGCGGCGACATCCACGTCACCGTCAACAAGACGCCGGTGCCCAAAATCGATATCCACACACACAACGGCGACATCGGTTTGTCGCTTCCCGAAAATGCAGAGTTCCAGCTTGACGGAACCACCTCACAAGGCGACATTGACAATGAATTCGGCGGCGGACTCCACAGCGAATCCAACGGCCGCGCCAGCACCATCCGCGGGCAGGTCGGCAATGGCCCCACCGTCAACATCGGCACGGATCGCGGCAGCATCTCCATCCGCAAAATTTCATAAGACAAAGCGGCGCCTGAAGTTGCCATTGGCCGATTTTTCATGATGAATTCCGCGGCAAATCAGTATCGTTTGAACGATAATGTCCCTGCCCATCTATTAGACGGCACTACATCGGCGACAACAGAGTGTCATTGCAATATGGCGCCGACGCTCACGTCCGCGTGGGAGACATGTGGGCGAACCGGCCGCTAGCCGGAACAGGCTGCCGCCAACGCTTACCCGGACAATTCCCAGTGCAGGTATGCTATAAAGTTCACAGGTAAGCGCTCCTCACCGGAAGGATTAGTCCATTTCCTGGGAGTCGCAGAGCGCGAGCATTCCCAAAATCCCGGATTTGATCCCTCGCAAATGAGCGAGGCGCCACCTCAATCGATATTTGTAGGAATTTTCCGAATCAAGCTCCACGAGAACCAGGCTCCATCGAAATTTTAATGGAACGTATTCTCCTTTCAGTCCCGCACATGGGCGGACGTGAGCGGCTCTTCGCCAACCAGGCGTTCGACCTCAACTGGGTCTCCACGGCTGGCCCGAATCTGCCTGCATTCGAGGAGGCGTTCAGCCGCCGCCTTGGCTGGCCTTGCGTCTGCCTGTCGAGCGGAACGGCGGCGATCCACCTTGGCCTCCGGCTCCTGGGCGTCGGTCCCGGCGACGAGGTGTTCTGTTCCACCCTGACCTTCGCGGCCTCCGCCAATCCGATCCGCTATCTCGGCGCCGAGCCCGTGTTTATCGACAGCAACCTGGCCACGTGGAATATGGACCCGGTTCGCCTCTCCGATGCGTTACACGATCGCGCCCGCCGCGGCAAACTCCCGCGCGCCATCGTCGTCGTGCATCTCTACGGGCAATGCGCCGATATGGACCCCATCATGGAATCGGCCAAAGCGTATGGCATTCCTGTCCTGGAAGACGCCGCCGAAGCGCTGGGCGCGACTTATAAGGGCAAACCGGCGGGCACGCTGGGAGATGTCGCCGCGTTTTCCTTCAATGGCAACAAGATCATCACCACCGCCGGCGGCGGAATGCTCGCCGCGCCAAACCGCGAATGGATCGACAAAGCGCGCTTCTGGTCCACCCAGGCAAAAGATCCCGGACTCGCCTACGAGCATTCGGACCTCGGCTACAACTACCGGATGAGCAACGTGCTCGCCGGCATCGGCCGCGGCCAGCTCGAAGTTCTGGATCTGCGGGTCAAGCAGCGCCGCGCCATCGCCGTTCGTTACTGCGATGCATTCAGCGGTATGCCGGGCATTTCGTTCATGCCGCGGGTCGAATACGGTCTCACTACGAACTGGTTGAGTTGCTTTTTGATTGATCAAGACGCTTTCGGGTGCTCCCGCGATGCGCTGATTCGCCACCTGGACGTCAATGGCATCGAAGCCCGGCCGGTCTGGAAGCCGATGCACCTGCAGCCACTCTTCAACAGCTGCGCTTGTTACGGCGGAGAGGTTGCCGGCGATCTGTTCGAGCGCGGCATCTGCCTGCCCAGTTCGAGTTCGCTCAGCGTAGAGGATCAGGAGTACGTGATTCGTCAGGTGAAGGCCGCCGCCGCGGCGGCTGCAGAGGGTGTTGTCCAGGGGATAAGCTGTCATGCCTGATTTAGCCGGAAAGGAAGATCGCAAAGCTTTGGCTCCAGGCAAAGCTTTGCGTACAGGATGGGTGCGCCTCCTGATTGTCTTCGCGATTGAGATTTGTACCATCATCTTCGCGGCGACACTGGCTTTTGACCTGCGGTTCGATTTCAAGATACCGGCCTTTTACGTCCACGCTCTTCTGATTGCGTGTCTCGTATGGGTTCCCCTCAAACTTGTTTTTTTCAAGATCCTCGCTCTCGACAAGCGTTGGGCGCGCTATATATCCCTCGCGGATTTGCTGCGTCTTGTCGAGAGCAATGCGCTCGGCAGCGGATCCGCTCTGATCGTGCTTTTCGTTGTCGACAGCAAAGTTCCCAAGTCGGTTTATGCCATCGATTTCCTGCTATGTGTCACCTTGACCGCCGGCCTGCGAATCGGCGTCCGAATCATCGCCGAAACGTATCGGGCGCGCGGCTCTCAGGTGGATCGCAAACGCACCATCGTTTATGGCGCCGGCAGCGCCGCTTCGTCGCTGCTCCGCGACATTAGACAAAACCCCGCGCTCAATTACGACGTGTGCGGGTTTGTAGATGATAACCCCGGCAAGACGGGGCTCGTGCTGCAGGGCATCAAGGTACTCGGATCAGGGGAAGAGCTGGCAGCGATCGTGAGGAAGCAACGAGCTGAGGTTGTGCTCATTGCAATCCCGTCGGCCACGGGGCCTCAGATGGAGCAGATTCTGGAGCGTTGCACGGATGCCGAGGTGCCGTCGAAGACGATACCGGGTCTCGCGGAGATTATTGACGATAGCAACCTCGCGCGGCAAATCCGCGACGTCGCCGTCGAGGATCTTCTCGGGCGCACGCCCGTCAACCTGGAGCACAATCGCATCGCAGCCAAACTGGAAGGCCAGACCATTCTGGTCACCGGAGCCGCCGGTTCGATCGGCTCGGAAATCTGCCGTCAGCTCGCCCGGTTCCGCCCCGCCGCGATTGTCGGTTATGAAATTGCCGAGTCGCCGCTCTTCCATCTCGGGCTGGAGTTGGCTCGCGATTTCCCTGACTGTCGTTTTCACTCCGAAATCGGAAGCATCCAGAACCCTTCGCGCCTCGAAGAAGTTTTCGCCCGTTACCGCCCATCGACGGTCTATCATGCGGCCGCCTACAAACACGTCCCAATGATGGAGGCACACGTGTTTGAAGCTGTCGAAAACAATGTTTTCGGCACCTTGAACATCCTCGAGGCCGCCCGGCGTCATCAGGTCTCGAATTTCGTAATGATCTCGTCGGACAAAGCCGTACGGCCCGCCAATATGATGGGAGCGACCAAGCGCATCGCCGAGCTTCTGGTGCGCTCGCTGCGGCCGTCGATGGGGGCTTACGTTTCCGTACGCTTCGGAAACGTGCTCGGCAGCAATGGCAGCGTGGTCCCGATCTTCAAAGACCAGATTGCGCGTGGCGGGCCGGTCACCGTCACAGATCCTGAAATGCGCCGCTACTTTATGACAATCCCCGAAGCGTGTCAGCTCGTTCTGCAGGCCTCAATGATGGGGAAGGGTTCGGAAATTTTCGTGCTCAACATGGGCGAGCAGGTTCGCATCTCCGATCTCGCGCGAAATCTGATTCTGCTCTCGGGCCTTCGGCCGGATAAGGACATCAGGATCGTCTACACGGGTGCGCGCCCCGGCGAAAAGCTCTTTGAGGAGTTGAACGAAGACGCTGAAGATCTCCTTGACACGCACCATAAAAAAATCCGCATCTTTGCCGGCGGCAACATCCCCGTCCAGGATATAGAGCGGTTTCTGGCGCGACTCCGAAGTTGCTGTCGGGAGCGGAACCGTGCAGAAGTGATTTCGCTCGTCGGCGAGCTGGTTCCTGAATATCAGCCGAGCCGGGAATTGCTTTCCACATTCCGCACACTCGGCTTGGCCGCCGCGGCGGCTACAGACGTGTCCGATACCCCGGTGGAGCAACACGCCGGGACCGCAAGTCCCTAACTCGAAATGCTGACTGAAGCAAGCGTAACGACTGACTCGCCCGCATCGTTTTTTTCGCGATTAACAGATGGTCGGCTCGTGGCGAATGTCAGTTGGACTTTCGTCGGCAATACTCTGTATTCGGCAAGCCAATGGTTGATGATCGTTATGCTGGCCAGATGGACCGATGCGGCATCAGTGGGCACCCTCGCGCTGGCGCTGGCAATCACGACCCCGGTCATTACGTTTTTCAATATGCAACTGCGGATCGTCGTGGCGACTGATGTGAATCGCAAATACACGCTCGCGAACTACATCCTGACACGAGTATCCACTACGCTCGTTGCTGCGGCGGGAATAATGGTGTGCGTTCTGCCGTTTCAGCACAGCCGTCCGACGCTCCTTGTTGTCCTGCTGATCACTTTCTCCAAAGCGTCTGAAGCGATAAGCGACATCATCTATGGTTATTGGCAACTGATCGAGCATATGGAAATGGTGGGCAAGTCGCTGTTATTTCGCGGCGGCATCACACTCGTGGCGTTCACGGGGTCAGTGGCCACGACGCGCAGCGTGGTCTGGGGGGCGGCGTCTCTCTTCGCAGGCAGTATCGGCGTGCTGCTGATTTATGACCTCAAGAACCTGAGATCGGCAGTCCCTGCATTTTCCGTTTCCGTATCGCGGCTGCTTGAGGAAATGGATTTCTGCCACATATTTGGCCGCATCGCGCCATTGATACGCCTCAGCGCGCCGCTCGGGCTCGTTGCAATGCTGATCTCATTGAACAGCGCGATTCCGCGCTATTTTATCGAGGCTTACTGGGGAAAGACGCAGCTGGGCATATTTTCCGCATTGTCATATTTCATCATCGCTGGAAACCTGATCATCAACGCGATCGGGCAGTCTGCAGCGCCACGTCTGGCTGGGCTCTACCTTTACCCGCGACGGAACGAGTTTTTCAAGATGCTCGCCGCATTGTTTGCCATCAGCGGTGGCCTCGGGGTAGTATCAATGGCGATCGCCGGCGTGTTTGGCCGTGAGGTGCTGAGTATCTACGGTCGGGAATATTCACAATCGTACCAAATCTTTCTGATCATCATGGCGGTGGCTGCAATAGGCTACTTCGTCGCGGTGTTTAACTACACCCTGAACGCCATCGGGGAGTACCGAATCCAGGTACCTTTGTTCGTCGCTGTTACGACTCTCCTGGTTATCCTCTGCAGGATCGTCATTCCCCGCTACGGCATAGCAGGGGCCGCCATTTCTCTGCTCGTGGCGGGCTTTGTTCAGGCGGTGGCGTCCCTCACCGTGCTTATGTATTCTGTCAGGCAAGAGAAAGGGAAGTTGTCATGAGCAGTCTTCCGATGGAGCTTCCTCCCCACATTAGTGCTTCTTCTGCCGCGCGCTACCCCGCGCTCCGGAGAGAGATGGTGCGATCCAACCGTGTTGTCATTAGCACACTGGTTTGCATCGGAATTCTCATTCCTCTTCTGCTTATTTCGCCCTCCTGCTTTCACTGGTTTGTGATTCCGCTCTTTGGTTGTGGAGTCATTTGCGGCGTAGACGGCTTGCGCATTTTGGAACCAAAGGGGCGCCAACTGTTCAATCCTAGCGCGATGGTAGGCGTCTTTGGAATGTATTTTTTCTACATCGCGCCGATTCTGCACGTCGTTCTGGATTACTGGTTCACATCCACGACGATTCCCACCGATGGTGCGCCTGACGACTGGAGAGTGTGGCTCGGTTTGATGGGTCTTATCAATCTTGGGGGATTGTCGCTTTATCAATGGAGCCGTAGATCGACGCTGTTCCAACGCAGGAAAATAAAGCCAGCTGCCGTTTACGAAGTGGATCTTACTTTGCTACGGTTCTACGGGCCAGTACTTCTCAGCGTGGCATTTATAGCACAGGTCTATATATACGCGAAGTTCGGCGGTATCGGTGGATTCATATCCGCATTCAACAACATCAAAGCCGGTGACACAACATTTCAAGGCCTTGGCTGGTTGATGTGCATCGCAGAAAGTTTCCCCACGCTACTCCTTATCGTTTGGGCGGCTCAATACCGGGGAGAGTCCCGCAGGTGGGGCATTTTAGGGGTCAGCGTGATGATCCCGGTCATGTTTCCGTTGATTCTGATTTTCGGAGGTCTTCGAGGAAGCCGAGGCAACACCGTATACGCCATTATGTATGTGTTGGGTATCGTCCACCTGAACCTGCGCCGCGTCACCTGGAGGGCGATTGCAATTCTAAGCGTCGCCGTTGTAGCCTTCATGTACATTTATGGCTTCTACAAAGTTAATGAGAATACATTCATTGAGGCCATCAGCTCGCTCGACACAATGAGTTATGAAAGTGAGCGGACTGGCCGCAGTCTGGATGCTGTGCTCCTCGGCGACATGGACCGCGCGGATGTGCAAGCGTTCGAATTATTTGAGATAGCACAGAAGAAATTGGACGTTACTTATGGGCTAGGGCGGACATATCTCGATTCAGCCCTGAATTTTATTCCTCACGCGCTAATGGCGAACCGCCCGCCCGGTAAATTGAAATACGGGACGGACTTGTTTTTCGGCGAAGGCACATACGTCCCTGACCCGGCATCTGGGTTTGGGTTCGTTTCGACGAAAATCTACGGTCTCGCCGGAGAGGCAATGCTGAACTGGGGTCCCGTAGCCCCATTCATTTCGTTCTGGTTTTTTGGTTGGTTTGTAGCACGTGTACAGATTTTTAACGATGGACTATCCCCCTTGGATTCCCGGCGATACTTGGCGCCCATCATCGCCATTTGTTGCGTCGTGATCGTGAGCAGCGATCTTGATAATGTGTTGTACGTGCTCCTCAGGCAAGCGCTGATGCCGGGGATTCTCGTCGGACTCTGCTCGCGTCGCAGGCGGCTCGTGCGTCGGCCACAAGCACTTGTTCCCCTTCCCGCATAACAGATGAAACTAACCGTTGCGCTCGACGCCCGGTACGCGTTGACGCCGGACAATCGCGCGTGGTCCCAGGTGGGAATGGCATACGAGTTCTGGGAACGGTATCTCGAAGTCTTCGAGTCGGTAACAATCGTCGCCCGGGCAAAGCGCGTATCGCATCCGCCCGAAGGTTGGGGGCAAGTCACAGGTGACGGTGTTTCCATCACTGGCATACCCGATTACCTCGGTCCCTCGCAATATCTCCTGCGATACACGGCGATCCGTTCAGCGATTCGTCGAGCCACTCCTTCCGTAGGCGCGGTCATTCTGCGAGTGGGTTCCCAGGTTGCAAATATGATGCAACGCGAACTGGCCAGAGAGAAGCGTCCGTATGCACTCGAAGTCATCGGCGACCCATATGCCGCATTTGCCCCGGGAGCACTCGATCACCCGCTGAGAGCCTTTTTCCGATGGCATTTCTCCCGCACTCTCCAGCGACAATGCCGCGACGCAACAGGCGTCGCTTATGTCACCGAACGGGCGCTGCAGGAAAGATACCCGACTCGCGCGGTCGGCGTCGGCATTTCCGACGTAGATCTGCCTGACGAGGCCCTCCTGCATTCCGGTTTCTCGACGCATTATTCAAATGTGGAACTGGAGCAGTCCCACTTGGCAGACGCCACCCGCCTTTTTAAAGGGGAGGGAACTGTACGAATTATAACGGTTGGGTCGCTGGCACAGCTGTACAAGGGTACGGACGTGTTAATTGACGCAATCGCCATATGCTTGCGGCGGGGTCTGGACATAACCGTAACAATAGTCGGTGATGGAAAATATCGGGGAGCCCTGATCGCCCAGGCCGAGCGTCTGGGAATCAGCGACCGCGTCGATTTCCCCGGTCAGATTACCGCGGGAGAACCCGTGCGGAACCTGCTCGATGCTGCGGACTTGTTCATTCTGCCGTCCCGAAGCGAGGGTCTGCCCCGTGCGCTGATCGAGGCAATGGCGCGTGGCCTTCCATGCGTGGGTACGTCGGTAGGCGGCGTTCCTGAATTGCTCGGTGCGGATGAACTGGTCCCCGCCGGAGATCCGGGCGCACTTGCGGCCAAGATTCAGGAACTTCTCGCCGATCCCGTGAGGAGAGAATGCCTCTCCAGACGAAATCTCGTTGAAGCTCAAAAGTTTTGCTCTTCAGTGTTATCGGCACGCCGGCGGACCTTTTACCATTATGTGAGGAATGCGACCCGCGCTTGGGAGCAACGGCGAAAGGTCTGAATGCGGGTCTTGCACCTCGTCAAAACAGCGGACGGAGCGAGCTGGGCGGCTGATCAGGCAGCAGAACTAGTGAAGCTCGGTGTGGAGATCCACGTGGCGCTGCCACGTGCGCATGGTCGAGCGGTGAAGAAATGGTCGGATGGCGGAGCAGTGATTCACATCCTGCCTACCGATATTCCAGTTCGAACCCCATGGGGCACGATTGCGGCGGCGAAGCAACTTGCGGCTTTGGTTGGAACAGTAAAACCCGACCTCCTTCACAGCCATTTTTTTGGCTCCACTGTGCTTCTGAGAATGGCGCTTGGCAAAAAGCACGGCATCCCCCGGATCTTTCAGGTGCCGGGGCCATTGCACCTTGAACACCGGCTTTGGCGACAGCTTGAATTGTCAAGCGCCGGAAGCAATGATTTCTGGGTTGGATCAAGTCAGTGCATTGTCAGGCATTATCGGGCTGCCGGAGTTGCCCGGAACAGACTTTATCTGAGCTATTACGGTCTCCCTTTGTCGGATTGCCAAACCGCGAGAACCGGAGAGCTGCGAAGACGGTACGGCATCCCCGATCACTTCAAGGTCATTGGGAATGCCAACTTCATGTACCCCCCGAAATGGTATCTGGGACAGAGTGTGGGCCTCAAGGCGCACGAAGATGTCATTGACGCACTTGGCATTGTCACGCGGCAGCGATCTGATGTTGTCGGTGTCTTGATCGGAGGCAGTTCGATTGCGTCCGCGGGATACGAAAACAGCCTTCGCCGTCGGGCCCGAAAGGTCGACGGGGACCGTATTTTGCTGACTGGTTATGTGCCAGTTGAGGAGATCCGACGAATGTGGCCGGACTTCGACATCGCCGTGCATGTGCCGACTTCCGAGAATTGCGGTGGGGTTGGAGAACCAATGCTTGCCGGTGTTCCGACGATTGCCGGAAGAGTAGGTGGACTCCCGGAAGTGGTCCTCGACGGTGTCACCGGAAGTCTGGTGCCAATTCGACAACCCGAGGAATTGGCCCGCGCCATCATTCGTGTGCTTGACGCTCCCGAGCACTCTCGGGCGCTTGCAAAGGCAGGGCAACAACTAATGCGCCGCATGACTTCCCTGGACCGCATCGGGCACGAGATGCTTGCGATCTATAAACACATTCTGGGGCATGTGAGCGAGCCGCCACGCTTCTTTCATCCAGTCGAGACGCTGGAGCCGGCTGCAGCGGGGGCTTGGGAATTCCGCGATTCTGCCTTCTAATCGCGGGTGAATGGCCTAACACGGGCCGCGATACAATGCACCGTTCGAGTCGAAACACGCCGGGGCGCTTCCGGCGCCGGAATAGTGGTTTAAGGAGACCTTTCCGGTGCGGTCAATATCAACAAGAGATTCGGGGCCGCTGATAATCGAAAGCGCGTGCGGGATGGATTGATTATGTGGATTCAGATAAGAATTATTCTGCACTTGGAGTCCCCAATCAATTGTGTTCCGAATGCTCAAATTGTACCGGGCCGTATTTACCGGGCTCTCGGAAACAACATTTACGGCTGTGTTCCCGGTGCTCCCGGCGTTGAGCGTAAAACGCGGATCATAGGTTGAGTTGATCGTAAGACTGGCGTCCTTCAGATCACACCCCAAACAGAATTGGTGGTTTGCGATCGCTCTGAATATATTCTGACCCGCGGAGTTCCTGATATAGAAAAAGTCCGCTTCCTGAGAAGGCGCCCCTTGCACGCCAAGGGCGGCAACCGCGCGATGGGGGCTGGTAAAGGTTTGGGGTGTAAGCGTGCCTGTGGCTGCGACTTGCGTCTGAGTTCCAACGACGGGCACCGTGTTGTAGAAGTAATTGGCGCTCCCCGTAATGTTTACGAGGACCGCGGAACGGTTTGAGGTAAAGGCATTTTGCCAGGTATTCCGCACGAGGTTGAAATTTGAAATGGGGGCATTTGTTGCAACGGCGCCGTTGGAGGCTCCATTAAGAAACGTATCCGCCACCGTGACATTGCGGACATCGGCGTTACCGCCACGATGTGAATTTGACTGATATTCGAAAAAGACTTGCGGGGGCTGCCCCCCAGCGGCACAAGTCGCCGCTCCGTTGCATGCATCATGAATATTCCAGTTGTCCAAATACAAGCCATCTACGCTTGTTTTTGCGCCGTCCGAAATGAACCGCACAATCTGCCTCAAATCATTGGCGGCAAAGCGGCCGGCGGCATTTACATTTACGATCTGAATGTTTCTCCATATGCTCCCGTTGGTCGGCAGGAACTCGAATACACCCTCCTGACGGCTTCCGTCGGGATCGAACATGTTCAGGCCGTTCACGATGACATTTTCAACCGGAACCCCAGGGCCATTGTCAGTGAAAGCTTCCATAAAGACCGGGAATTCAACTTTAAAAGCATTGAGATTTGAAAAGCTTATGTTGCGAACCGGAGAGACTATCGCAGTGCCTATCTTCAAAATGTCGTAGATCCCGTCGGCCGTGACGTTGGTGAACGAGACGTTCGTCGTCGGCTGATTGTGATTTCCAGCGATGATCGCCACTCCATCGTCGACTTGGCCAGTCTCAAGGCCATTCATACTGATATTGTCGGCCTTCACATCGGATGCTCCGTTGATCGTGAAAGCGCTCTGCCCCCCTTCATTTGTCGTGATGTTCTGGAAATTGATATGGCTCGCTCCGCCGGTGACATGAAAGGCCGTAAAGCGCTTTGGATACGTAATTGTCATGTCCGAAAAATTCAGATTGTTGCCGACCACGTGGAACATGGGGTTATTCGTGCGATCGAGCACCTGAGTAAAGCTTCCCCCTTGCCAGGAGAAATCCGATCCTGAGACTTCAAACCGCGCGTCCTGTATAGTCGCCTCGTAAGCGGAAGCGCATGCCGCGCCTTTGATCGTGAAAATTGTCCCCGGCTTGACAAGGTATATTCCAGGAGAAAACAAGAGACAACGTCGATTCTGGTTGGCGGCGTTCCACGCCTGCCTTATCGCGTCCGTATCGTCGGTCACCCCGTTACCCCTTGCGCCAAAATCTTTGACTGTGAAGGTCGTAGGAGGAACGTTGGAGGAATTTGCTCCGCGGGCTTGACCCCCCGCGGCTTTTGGGCTGTCGGCTTGCGCGGCGAAAAATCGGGATTGATGTTGAAGAGAGTCAAAGGCAGTCTGAGCAGAAACAACAAGCGCCGCTGAAAAGCAGGCAGTCACGACTCGTATTGAAAACCTACGCATCTGGGCGTCCTTCCCATCTCCTAATAACATTAAGCCCCCTCGAAATCGATTATTCCACAGCAAAGTGGAAGTGTATCCCGAGGCTACAACTTCTGACTGTTCTCAACATTGCAACAGACTCCCGCACGCTCGGCTTCGTCCTGCGCCAGATGCTCTTCATGCGCGCGAGGGGCTGGCGCATTGATGCGATGGCCTCGCCGGGCAAGTATGAGGCGACGCTCCGGAGTCATTCGATTCCCTTTCATCCAGCCAGCATGCATCCCAGAATTAGCCCTCTGCACGATTTGCTTTCGATCGGGCAAATTCTCAAAGGCCTGAAGAGAATCAGACCGACGATCATTCATGCCCACACGCTCAAAGCGGGGCTGCTTGGAATGGTGTCCGCATCGGTGCTGGGAGTGCCTGTGCAGGTGTTCCACGTCCATGGACTGCCGCACCTGGGCGCACGCGGAATCAAACGGCTGATCGTTTATTGGGCAACCCGTGTCACGTGTATGCTTTCGGATCGCGTACTGTGCGTGAGCGTTTCGATCAGGGATGTTCTCATCGCACAAAGATTATGTCCGGAAGACAAAGCAGTCGTACCGGTCAACGGCAGTTGCGACGGTATCGACGCGGTGAGACAGTTCAATCCCGATCTCATCGATCCTGGCGACAGCGCTGCCGTGCGCGAAAAGTTCAATATCCCGGGGCAAGCCCCAGTAGTCGCATTCATCGCACGACTCGTTCGCCACAAAGGGCTTGTCGAACTGTGCGAAGCATGGCGGATACTACGGGCCCAGCACCCGGACTTGCATCTCCTGATCGCAGGCGGTAGCGAGCCTTCGGATCCAGCTCCGCCGGAAATTATCGAAGCATTCAAGATGGACCCGCGCGCGCATATGGCGGGGTTCTGCGACAACATGCCACAGTTGTACACCGCGGTGGACTTGGTGGTACTGCCCTCTTACTATGAAGGTTTTCCAACCGTGCTCCTTGAGGCGGCGGCGATGGGTGTGCCTGTAGTCGCGACGTCAATCCCCGGAAATCTGGATGCAGTGATCGATAACGTAACCGGCACGCTCGTGCCCCCGCACGACTCGCCCGCGCTCGCGTCTGCGGTGAACACATATATAGACGATCAAACACTTCGGCGAACTCATGGTAACAACGCACGTCAGCGCGTATTGACGGCATTTCGTCCCGAGCCTCTTCGCGAATTTATTTCGTACGAGTACGATCAGCTTCTGAAGATGCGGGGAATCGACCCGCCGCCACCGCTGTCGGCCGAAACTACGGCGGTTATAACCATAGAGACCCCCGCCCTCAAAGACGCATTCCGATGCTGAAACGGCTAATGGATTTTTGCGGGGCAGCGATCGCAATGGTGGCGCTGTTTCCGTTATTAATATGTGCGGCAATCACGATCCGGCTAACCATGGGCCGTCCGGTTTTCTTTCATCAGATTCGTCCCGGCTATTTCGAGAAGCCATTTACAATCTACAAATTCCGCACAATGCTCAAGGGCAATGACGCTCTGGGCAACCCGTTGCCCGATGCTGACCGGTTGCATCCTGTGGGCAGTTTTCTGCGCCGCACGAGTGTGGACGAATTACCCGAACTCTGGAACGTGCTCAGAGGGGATATGAGTTTCGTTGGGCCCAGACCGTTGCTCACCAGATATCTCCCGTTTTATACCGACCAGGAACGGATCCGATTCACAGTTCGTCCGGGGATCACCGGTTGGGCCCAGATTAACGGGAGGAACGAAGCCAGTTGGTCCGATCGACTTCAAAGAGACATCTGGTACGTTCATAATCAAAGTTTAGTTCTCGACATCAAAATCCTGTGGACGACCCTTTTGAAGGTTCTTCGCCGCGACCAAGTCGTTGTTGATGCCAGGTCCATCATGCTGGACCTTGACGAGGAGCGCGCTTACATCAAGCAAACAGCGACCGCGGTCTCTGACGCAAGGAGCAGACATTGCCCACTCGGATAACCGAAGTGATCGGTCCGATCGAGATGGAATCCGCCCATGCAGAAGATGCTGCGGAAATCGCAGCGATCCTGTCGGCTGGGTTCGCGCCGGAGGTCTCTCAACTGCTGATCTATGGCTGCAATGGCGCGGCTGAATATATCCGGATGCTGATCGAATGCCGCGTTCCGGCAGTGGAATCAGTGTTCTTTGTCGCGCGTTATAACGGTTCGTTGCTGGGTGCCGCCGAACTTCGCAGATATCCCGGTAGACTGTTTCTGAACTATATCGGCGTCCGTTCCAATCATCGGGGAAAGCGAATCGGGCCTGCGCTCCTTCGCTCATCTATTGCTTTGTCGGGAATCCCCGCTGGTCGAATCGCCCTTGACGTGCTCGACGATAATACTCGCGCTCTAGGGTGGTACCGGCGGCTGGGGTTCGCTACCCGCTCGTTGACGGATCTCCTGGAGATATCTTCGCCGGCCGGTCAGCCAGATGGGAGCGCTTATATTTCCGGACTGCCGCAGGCAGATCTATGTCAGCACCGCTTCGGCTTTTCCAACTTCAGCGTTATCGCCCGCGCTGGCATGTTCTCCGTGGGCCGAATCGGCGAGTCCTGGTTCCGGCTGACCGAAATTGCCGCCATTGACGATCCCACCGTTTTCGCCGCCCTGAACCAGCTTGACCCGAAGCGTGGAATTTTCGCCGTCGTTCCCGCGTCCTCGGTCCCGATCACGCGCACAATTCGACGGCTTGCCAGAACGCACCGTATGGAAACGGATATAGATGGGCTGCTGACGGCGCTCTCTTATGATCGCTAAGACTGCATCCAAGCCCAAGGCATTCGCCAGGCGGGTCATTCCTTTCGACTCCGCCAGGCAGGCCTTCGGCGCAATCCTCGACTCGTTGCCTGACTCATCAGGCAGAGTCCTCCTGCCTGCCTTCATCGGCTGGTCGTCACGGGAAGGTTCTGGTGTTTTCGATCCCATCGCGGGCCGACACCTCGACCACGCTTTCTACGCTCTCGACGAGCGCCTGCAAATAGATCTTAATTCCCTGCGCGCGGCGCTCCGGGTCGGGGATGTGCGGGTCCTGGTTTTGATACATTATTTTGGCTACGTCGACCCGCGCTATGAGACGGCGGTAGCGATTGCCCGAGAGTACGGCGTGTTCGTGCTGGAAGACGAAGCCCACGCGATGTTTACGGACCTTATCGGCGGAATATGTGGGCGCCTTGGAGATGCTTGCATCTACTCCTACCACAAAATGCTTCCCGTCACGTCGGGCGGGGCTGCCGTTATCAACGACGCCGGTTCGCCACTGGTCCATAAAATTGCTACTCTCGGCATCACCGCCGTGCCTTCCAATGATTTCGATCTGCAGCGGATTGCGGCGAAACGTCGCTCTAACGCTCTGGCCCTGCATGGGCTATTAAACGCGCGAAGCGGTCCACTCTGCAGTGAAATCGTGCCGCTCTTTGATTCTCCGCATCCCGGGGAATATCCCCAGACATACCCTGTTCTGATTAAAAATGCTTCACGCGATCACCTCTATCACAAGATGAATGCGGCAGGATTCGGCGTTGTATCTCTCTACCACACACTGATCTCTCAAATCTCGCCTTCTCTCTTCCCGGCGACCGCGCGCACGTCACGCCACATTATGAATCTGCCGGTACATCAGGACGCGTCCGAAGAAGACATGGAAAGGATGGTTCATTCTTTAGTGCATTTGATCGGAATTAGCGCATGAGTCGGTACGAACATGGATTTCCGTATCTTCGACGCAGCTGATCATCGGGACCGCATAGCATGGATCGAGCTTTGGCGAGAGTGGCCGAAACGTGAAGTCTTCGCCCATCCCGACTATGTTCGCCTCTACGCCACCCCGCATGCGAAGGCGCTCTGCGTTGCGGCGCGCGAAAATGGCGGCTGCGTTCTTTACCCCTTCCTGCTGCGTGAGATCGGCTCCGAACCTTGGTGCCACCCTTCCTTGGGGCGCTACACGGATATTGCAACCGCCTATGGCTATGGGGGCCCGTTTCGCTGGGGAACGGTCTGGGACTCCGACACTGTAGAGCGCTTCTGGCAGAAATTTGACAATTGGGCAACCGCCGTGAACGCCATTTCTGAAACAATCCGTCTTTCACTAACTCCCAGCGATCTTCTGGATTATCCAGGCAAGCGCCTCGTAGTCTCCGACAACGTCGTCGTCACGCTGAAACCCGAAGACGAGCTCTGGCGCACGTTCGAGCATAAAGTCAGAAAGAATGTAAACCGTGCGCGTTCCAGTGGCGTGACCATTCGCCTGGACGAAGGCGGTGATCTTCTGGAACGGTTTCTTTCCATCTACACCGCGACGATGGACCGACGCGATGCCGCGAAAACCTATTACTTCCCACGCGGATACTTCGAGAGCATTCGTTCGGAACTCAACGGACAGTCCGCTTGGTTTCACGCATTCGTTGCAGATACTCTGGTTTCGAGCGAACTTGTGCTCGTCTCCTCCACCCGAATCTACTCATTTCTCGGCGGTACCGATGCCTCTTGGTTTCACCTCCGCCCAAACGATCTGCTTAAGGTCGAAATTATGAATTGGGCGCACGCAGCAGGAAAGAAAGAGTTTGTTCTCGGCGGCGGCTACACGCGGGGGGATGGCATCTATCGGTATAAATTATCATTTGCTCCGAGTGGGGCCGTGCCGTTTTCGATCGGGTCGCGTATTCTCGATTCTGCTGCGTGCGAGCGACTGGTGCAATCGCGTCACGCCTTCTCGGCAGAGCGCGGCGTCAGCTGGCACCCCCACCCGAATTACTTTCCTCCTTACCGCGCCTAAACGTCATCGTATCAAGTCGAAAGACATTGACGCGTGCATCCCCGCTAAAAGCCGGCCGGAAGGATGAGGGGCCTATCCCTTAGAGCTTCGTTCAACCCCGGGCACTCTTCCCGGCGCAATGACTTGGTCAGCCCACATGCGAGACAGCTGAACCAAATCGTACCAAATCGCACCATTTCTTGATTAACCCAGTCAACGTTAAGCAAGGTTAGATACCCGCAACGAAGGCATTCTAACGGCACGAGAGGAATGTCGCTGGCGGAGGCTGCCGAACGGAACTCTGTGTTGTCTTTCCACAAGCTGAGCGGCAGGACACGAACTTCCATCTTAGATGGGAAATTCGCCAAAAGTCGATTCAGAGTCTCTCGAGCCAGATTCCTCATCCAAGCCCACGCCCCCAAGGAACTAGGCTACGCAAATACAAATTAGCGCCGCATAAAAAACCCTTGGACTGTGCTTGGTGCTTTCCCCGGAATGGCCTGTTTCGCCCATCTCGGGGGATCAAATCAACGATCGTTGGCTCCGTACTGTGGTGTGAACAACAGCGCCATCCCCTAAGTGGCCGCCGTGTCCAAAATCCATCGGTTCACAACCGGTCATAGCGGCCAGAAAACTTCCCTGATTTGTGCGGTTGTAGGTGAATTCCGGGCCAACTGCCGGCATCCCCGGAAGCACAATCTGCAGCTACTTACCACGGCCTTACAGGCGGCTACCGCAATCCCCACTCCCTTTGAGAAATGCGCGTTCTAGCCCTCGGAACCTTACAAATTCCTGGGGAGCTCTAATAATGAGGGTTGCCAATGGGCACTCATCGTGCTTTCTCGCTTCCGACACCCGTGAGCAATTCACAACATCAGCGCGTCAAATTTCCTTTACCGCTCAAATACCTGCGGCCAGCCACCCTCCCCAGCCCCATCCCCCCGTTGTATTCTTCTCCCAGATAGCGGACCGTCGTCCCTGGCCCCCAGGCAAAGCTCTCGCAAGTCCCTGGAGGCTGTGCCAACTGCCTGCCTTTAAAGGCTCACAGGCGGCGAAAAGGGCGAAAAAAAGTTTTTCACGCATTTGAACCTGAGAAGTCGCTGATAACAAAGGGAAAGGAGAAAAATGACCGCCAGCTTTGAACCCGGGAACATGGCCCTTGAACCCAGGAAACTCGTGTTCCGGCCGGCTCTAACGGCTCACAAGCCCGCGCAGCTTGACTTCATGCGAGACTTGCTCCTCGTTGCAGCACGAAACGCTGAAAAATTTCGCCAAATCACAAACGAACCCAATTTTACACAGCCGCTTGATCGCGCCAACTCACACATTCCAGGCGATTTGCTTGAATTTAGTCAATCCACCGGTCTTGGCTTTGTTTGCTTTCCGTTTGGGTTAGAATCCGCATCTCCTGGGTTAAGATCGGCATTTCGTCTCCCAAGCCCCCCCTTACCCCATCAAGCCTTACCCCATCAAACGAAGATCAGCCACCCTCAAGGGACACTCGCCTTCACTCCCACCCCGATCCTGCTCAACACCGACCGGTCAAGCAGTACCGCGACAGACCGCTGCAACAACTCGACGCTCACCACCATGCGCCATTCATCCCGCTGCTCCAGGATGATCCCCTCCACTCCTTTGAGCGGCCCATGTCCGATTCGCACCCGATTGCCGGCTCGCAGGAATGGCCACGGCTGCAGCGGAAATTTTGAATTCACAAGCGTTCGGATGGTCGAAATTTCTTCGTCCGGCACGGCCGTCGCGGTCCCGAATCCGATGATCGCTTTAACGCCGGCAACTCGCAGCAATGGCACCCGCCGCCCCGGATACACGAATCGCGCGAACACATATCCCGGAAACAGCGGCGAATCCAGCACTTTTACCCGATCCGACCAGACGCGCTTGTCTTTGTACGTCGGCAGAAAGGCTTCGACCTCGTCGACTGTCGTCAGCCCCTCGAAAACCCGAAACTCGTGCTGCGGCTTGACGGCAACCGCATACCACGCCGGCACTTTCATCTCGGTCGACGTTATTTCCATCTCGAATCCCGCCGGTATTTCCGTCTCGACTGCCGGTATTTCCGTATCGACTAAGGATAACAACGGTGCAGGAGTTTAGCGCCGCTGCCAAGGGGGGGACGCTCGCGCCAGCGCGGCATCCTGCCCCGCCCACTGCCGCTGATTCTGCGATCGACGCCCTCCTGCCCCTGCTGGCGGACGCCCCGGACCTGTCCCTCCTGTCAAATCGCGACTCATGGTCCGAAATTCGTGAGAATGCGGGCCACTATGGTGTCGCCCCCCTCATCGCATACGCCGTTCGCCAGCACGTCTCCGCTCCCGGGCGCGCCTGGTGCGACGGCATCCTCACGTCCAGTTGGATGCGGCACGAGCGCATGCTCGGCCATCTCTCTTGCCTTCTGGGACTCCTCCAGGATGCAGGCGTTCCCGCTATTGCGCTGAAAGGCCCCCTGCTCGCGCGCCGCTATTACACACCGGTCTTCCTGCGCAAACCCTCAATGGATCTCGACATTGCTGTCAGCGAAACCAACCTGGAACGTGCGTGCGCCGCCCTCGCGAGGGGTGGTTACATGCTCGACGCGCCGCTTCGCGATGTCCTGACCAACACACATCACGCCGAACTGTCCCATCCCACTCGTCCTCACGTGGAACTGCATTTCCGGCTGACCCACCGGGCCCTCGGCATTCCAGTCGATGAATTCTTCGACCGCGCCATTTCCGTGCCCCTGCCGAACGGTCAAAAGGCCCTTGTCCTCGGGCCTGCCGATCAAATCCTGCACCTGGTTCTTCACCTGGCCCAATCGCGGTTTGGCACGCTCTTCCATATCGCTGAAATCCGGCGTGTCTGCCATCAGGAGCCGCCAGAAGTCCGGGCCGAGGCTATTCGTCGGGCGGTGTCCCATCGTTACTCCGGAGCGCTGCGCATGCTGGATATCGCCTTCCGCGTGTACTGGAACGAGCCCTTCCTTCAGCCAAACATTGAGGTCCCGAAAACCTGGCTGAACTGGCGGTTGACCCCGGACCTCTATCGAGCCTTTGAAAGGTTTTCCGTCCCAGGTCGCCCCATGAACCTGCCGGCTCGCCTCTACGGCCGCTGGCTTGACGTCCAGTTGACGGACACCCTTGCCGATGCACTTCGGACCGCGGGCTTTTTCCTGAGGACGGCCCGGTTCTATGCCCGCGACAAACGCGCTTGGGGGACCCCCCGTCACATTCACTTTACGGATACGAGAACTCCCCCCGCCGCAGACCCGGCCAAAATAGACGGATCGTCGTTATGACCTCCTTCCACCTCGGCCTCGACACCGGCACCACCTCCACCCGCGCCATCCTTGTCGACGCCGCCGGCCGGGAGATCGGCTCTTTCTCCGCCCCCCACGACCCTATCCGCATCGACCATCCCCTCTGGGCCGAGCAGGACCCCGAAAACTGGACCACTGCCGCCGCCCTCGCCATCCGCGGCGTTCTTTCCAAATGCGGCGTCGCCGGCTCACAAGTCCATGGCGTCGGCCTTTCGGGCCAGATGCATGGCCTTGTAATCCTTGACGATGCCGGACGCGTCATCCGGCCTTCCCTGATCTGGTGCGACCAGCGCAGCCAGCCCCAGGTCGATTTCATCAATGGCGCCGTCGGTCGCGAGAAAATCCTCGAGGCCATCTCCAACCCCGTTCTCACCGGGTTCACGCTCCCCAAACTCCTTTGGGTCCGCGATCATGAGCCCCGCCACTACGAACGCGTCCGCCACCTCCTCCTCCCCAAGGACTACGTCCGGTTCTGGCTCACCGGCGAGTTCGCCACCGAAGTTTCCGATGCCTCCGGAACCGCTCTGCTTGACGTGGTCCATCGCCGCTGGTCTTTCGATATGGCCGGCGCCCTCCACCTCGATCGCGCGATCCTTCCCCGCCTGTATGAGTCTCCCGAGATCACAGGGGTTGTCTCCCGCCAGGCCGCGCAGTTGACCGGACTCGCCCCAGGTACTCCCGTCGTGGGCGGTGGCGGCGACCAGGCAATGAGCGCAGTCGGCAACGGCATCGTTGAACCCGGACTGGTCTCCTGCACGCTTGGCACTTCGGGTGTCGTCTTCGCCCACACCGACAGGCCTGTCTGGGATCCCGCGGGCCGCGTCCACACCTTCTGCCACGCTGTTCCTGACCGATGGCACGTTATGGGTGTGACGCAAGGCGCGGGGCTCAGTCTGCAATGGTTCCGGAACCAGCTTGCGCCTCATGCCACTTACGACGAACTCATGGCCGAAGCCGCGACTGTGCCCGCCGGCTCCCGGGGACTCTTCTGGCTGCCCTATCTCATGGGCGAACGGACCCCGCACCTCGACCCCTTCGCGCGCGGCGGATGGATTGGCCTGACCGCCGCTCACACTCGCGCCGACTTGCTTCGCAGCATCGTCGAAGGCGTCTCCTACAGCCAGCGCGACTGCCTCAACCTGATTGCGGACCTCGGCATACCGGCAACCTCCCTCCGTGCGTCTGGAGGAGGTGCCCGCAGCCCCTTCTGGCGCCAGTTGCTCGCGGACGTGTTCGCGAAACCGATTGCCAGCCTTGAGAACCAGGAAGGCTCTGCATACGGGGCCGCCCTCGTAGCGATGGTCGGCTGTGGCGAATTTTCTTCTGTTCCCGAGGCGTGCCGTGCGGCCGTCCGCCAGACGGAAGTTCTCCAACCGCGGCCGGCGGAAGCCGGCGTGTACGCCGGCGGCTACAAAGCCTGGCGTGCCCTCTATCCGGCGCTCAAGCCGCTGTTCGGGGTTTGCTGAATGCCACGGGGTACAATCGCCGCAGGAATGGCCCACCAGACGGCGAAAATAGCGGCGGTCATGACCGACCTCTTCTTCTTCGTGAAGGTTGATGATGCCGCGAAGAAGCTTGGAGCCTCGGCCGAGCAGGTGCAAACGGCGGATCTCGCGCTTCAGCGGGCCGCGCAATTGCCCCCCCTGATCATCCTGGATCTCAACTGCGCTTCCATCGATCCGGTCGGGTTTGTGCAGCGCCTGAAGGCCAACCCTGACACGGCCGGCATTCCCGTAGTCGGCTTTGTGTCCCATATTCAGACCGACCTGCGCCAGATGGCTGAGCGCGCGGGGTGCGACCGCGTGCTGCCCCGCTCCGCGCTCGCACAGGAACTGCCCCGCGTCCTTGAAAGCTGCCTCGCTCCCCGAATACGTGAGGTTTTTGAACAGACTGCGGCCAACATCGCACAAGTCTGCGCGGGAGACTTTCCGGGCCGGATCCTCCGCGCGGTGAATTTGCTTGCGCAGGCGTTTGAATCCGGCCGGAAGCTTCTCGTTTTCGGAAATGGCGGATCGTCCGCCGATGCGCACCACATTTGTGCGGAACTCGTCGGCCGCTTCGCCCGGGAAAGGCGTGGGCTCCCGGCGATGGCGCTCTCCAGCGATCCGTCTATCCTCACCTCACTGGGCAACGACTACGGCTTCGCCGCGATCTTCGAGCGGCAGGTTGAAGCGCACGGCGTCCCCGGTGACGTTGCCTGGGGGATTTCAACCAGCGGCAACTCTCCGAACGTTGTGCGCGCGCTCAAAGCAGCCCGGAACCTCGGCATGAAAACTATTGGGCTTACGGGCGCCGGGGGCGGCGAGATGGCCGGCTTCTCGGACATCCTCCTGGCCGTCCCTTCCCTCGAAACGCCCCGCATTCAGGAAATCCACCTCCTGACCTACCACGCGATTTGCGAGGCCGTGGAAGCTCGCCTGTTCGGCCAGTCCGCGCTGCTCAGCGCAAAGGCCGCCGTGCCTCCTGAAGGAGTTGCGGGCGCTGCCGTCGTGCCCCCGGAAGGATTAGATCAATGAAATCAGGACAGGCCCGGGCCTTTCCGCACATTTTGGATTCGGCCACTTCTGGTAGGCTCACTTTTGTGATACGTCGAATCTGCCTCGTGCTGGCCGTTACCGGCGCGGCCCTCGCGCAGGATGCGGCCCAGCCAAAAGACCAGCCAAAAAAGGAGGAGCCCGCCCCTCTCTTCAGCGGCAAGCTCGGCACGAAATCGTCGCAAAAAACAAAGGAGTCGGCCACGCTCGGGTTTAACGGAATCGACCCCTCAGGCAAGGTTGACCAGCAGATGCTGGCGGCGTCACCGGGCGCTGATCATCAGGCGAAGGTCAAACAGATGAAGGACACGGCCCCGGCACCCGCGGACATCGACGTGTTTATCCGGGAGGGAGGTCTCAACAAGCGATGAAACCGTTTGCTCTTGCAATCGCGGGCCTGTTGTTGGTTTGCGCCGCGAACGCGCAGTTCGGCGGTGTATTCAACAAGGCGAAAGAAAAACTTGACGAGGCGCAGGGCAAAGCAAAGCCCGCGACCGATCGGGCGCAACGCGCCGCCGAGACCCTCCAGCCCTGGAGCGCGAAGGACGAACAGGAGATCGGTGAAGCCGGCGCCGCCAAGATGATCGCGGTATTCGGCCTGGTGGAAGACCCGAAGATCGTTCGCTATGTGAATCTCGTGGGCGACACGGTTGGCCAGTTCGCTTCGCGCCAGTTGCCATGGCGGTTCGGGATACTCGATACCGATATCGTGGGGGCGTATGCGCTGCCGGGCGGCTATATCTTCATCACCCGCGCGGCCCTTACGGGTATGACGAACGAGGCCCAACTGGCGGGCGCGCTCGGCCACGAGATCACGCACTGCGCCGAGCGCCATCTTGAAAAAGAAATCCGTTCGAAGAAGACTTCCGCATGGGCGATTGAAGAAGCGAATGCGTCCGGCAAGACCGGCGATCTGCGGGCGCTCAAAGCCGACGCGTTCGTGAAAGATCTCTTCAACACCAGTCTCAGCCGCGACAAAGAAGACGCCGCCGACGAGCAGGGCACCCAAATGGCGGCGCGCGCCGGATACAGCGCGGCCGGCCTCATGCAGTTCCTGACTGCGATGCGTGATGCCAGCAAGCAGCCCGGGAATCAGAAGATGTTCGGGCAACTGCTCTCGACGCATCCTCCATTCGATTCGCGGATCGCTCACCTGAAACCCTTCGTCGATCGCGCCGGTAACGGCGGGCAGACGCTCGAGGCAAGGTTTCAGGCGGCGATGGCGTCGAAGTAGGCCGCTACGTATAGTCCGCAGACACGCCGGAAGCTGCGGCGCGGCGTGTTGCTTTTGACCGCTGCGCTCGCGGCCGCAATCGCGTTGCTCGACGCTCGCGGCTCGCTCTCGTGGCTGGAGAATCGCAGCTCCGACGCGCGTGCGAAGAGTGCGGCCGATCCGCCCGGCGACCGGGACATCGTCATCGTCGACATCGACAATGCGAGCTATAGCGGGCTCAGCGGCAAACTCGGCAAATGGCCCTGGACGCGGCGGGTGTGGACGGAACTGGTCCGCTATCTCACTCCCGGCCAGCCGAAGCTGATTCTCTTCGATGTGCTGTTCAGCGGCTCCGAGGCGGACGCGGATCCGGAGTTCGCCACCGTTATCAGGCGGGCGGGAAACGTCGTGCTGCCGTTCGCGTTTGTGTCCGGGAAGATCGACACGGATGAGAACGTGTTCACGCCCCCGCCGGGCGCGGCTATCGCGATCGACGGCACGGCGCCCGGCCCCGCCCTCACGCGCGCGGACTGGTCGCTCGATCAGCCGGCCAAACCGTTGCAGGAGGCCGCCGCGCTCACCGGCTCGAATCTGGGCGCCGCGGATCCGGACGGCATCACGCGCAGGCTTCCTCTGTCGATCCGGTTCGAGGGGCGGGCGTGGTCCACCGTATGGCTGGCGGCGGCCCTGCGTCTGCGCGCCGTCCAGGCTAACGCCAGCTATCGAGGCGCTGAGTTCACGGCTGGCCCGATTCGCCTCCCCGTGGACGCAAACGGCAACTACGTGGTGCGCTGGCACGGCGACACGCTGACCTCGTACAAACGCGTGCCGCTGTGGGAGATGATCTGCTCGATTTACCCCAGCCAGTGCGACGCGAGCGTCCCGCACCATGCCGCCGAGGAGTTCCGGAACAAGATCGTGATCGTGGGCGCGAGCGCGGCGGGCAGCTACGAGGTGCGCCCGACACCCGTCTCTGAGACTGCGCCGGGCATGTTCGTGCTGGCCACCGCCATCGATAATGTCCTGCACAACCAGGGAGTGCGCCGCACGCCGGCGCCTGCTTCCCTCGCGCTGCTGCTCCTGCTGTGCGCTGTGCCCGCGTGGGCCGTGCTGCGGTATCGTTCGATCGCGGCTCCGCTGGCGGTCACAGTCGCCGTGATGCTGGTTTATACCGGCATTTGCTTCATCGCCTACGGTCGCTCACTGTGGCTCCCTATGTCGGCGCCGTTGCTCGGCATCGCGTTTTCGTTCACCGGGAACACGGCGTATCGCTACATCACGGTCGACCGCGAACTTTCGCGGACGCGCGGCACGCTGGAGCGCTACGTTTCCCCGCAACTCGTCAGCTACGTGATGGACCACCTCGGCGAGTTCAACTTCCGCGGCGAGAAGAAGAAGCTCACCGTTTTCTTTTCGGATGTTCGCAGCTTCACGACGCTTACCGAGAAGTCCGATCCGGAACAACTGCTCAATCAGTTGAACGAGTATCTGGAGGCGATGACCGACATCATCTTCCGGTACGACGGCATCGTCGACAAGTTCATCGGCGACGGCGTCATGGCTCACTGGGGTGCATTCACGCCGGACCGTCCGAACGCGCTTCTCGCAGCGCGTGCATCGCTGGACATGATGGCGCGGCTCGCTGAGCTCAACACGCAATGGATCGCGCAAGGCCGGCCGCCGCTCGACATCGGCATCGGGCTCAATACAGACTCGGTGATCTTCGGCAATGTTGGCACGGGCAAGAAGGTTGACTTCACGGCCATCGGCGACGGCGTCAATCTCGCGGCGCGTCTGGAGAGCTCGAACAAGGAATACAAGACTCACATCATCATCAGCGCCGCGACTCGCGAGGAACTGGGGGACGCCGCGAAGGTGCGTCCGCTGGGGTCGATTGTCGTGAAGGGAAAGACTGTCCCGGTTGAAATCTACGAATTGGTCGGGTTGGCCTGAAGCCAGGGCCTCACCGCTTAAGCGGATTCGCTGCCAGCGTCCATCCGGCTGTCTGACCTTTGTTCTGCTCCTTCAGCCAGGTGAGCAGCGGCTGGAAGTATTCGATCATGGCGGCCGCGTCGATCTTGTCCTCGCCGGTCATCACCTTCAGCGCTTCCGGCCACGGCTTCGATTGGCCGAGCTTGAGCATCGCTTCCAACTTGTCGCCCGCGGCCTTCGATCCGTATACCGAGCAGCGATTCAACGGACCTGTATATCCCGCCGCGCGGCACATCGCGCGATAGAACTGGAACTGGTAGATTCGCGCCAGGAAGTAGCGCGCGTACGGTGTGTTGTCCGGGATGTGGTACTTCGCGCCGGGATCGAAATCGGCCTCTGTGCGATCGACGGGCGGAGCCACCCCCTGATACTGCTCGCGCAGCTGCCACCATGCCTTGTTGTAGTCCGCGGGCTTGACCTTTCCGGAGAAGACTTCCCATCGCCATTTGTCGATCAGCAGGCCAAACGGCAGAAACGCGATCTTGTCCATGGCGGTCCGCAACAGCAGCGGCAGATCGGCCGCGGGCGGCGGTACATCTTTGATCAGGCCGAGTTTCTTTAGATACTCCGGAGTGATCGACAGAGCGATCGAATCGCCGATCGCCTCGTGGAAGCCGTCGTTGGCGCCGTTGCGGAACAGGAACGGCTGCGTGCGGTAGGCGAGGTCATAGTAAAGGTGCCCCAGTTCATGGTGCACGGTAATGAAGTCGTCGGACGCATCGCGCAGGCAAACCTTGAGTCGCACATCCTGATCGAGATCGACTTGCCAGGCGCTCGCGTGGCAGACGACGTCGCGGTCTCGCGGGCGCGTGAATTGCGACTTCGACCAGAAGCTGTCTGGGAGAGCTTGCAGACCAATCGACTTGAAGAAGCCCTCGCCGTACTGCACCATCTGCTTCGCGGTGGTCTTGCGTTGTTCGAGGATCTCGCCGATGTTGTAAGTGGCCGGCGCTGAGGGGGGCGCGACGATGTCGTACACATTGCCCCACTCCTGCGCCCACATGTTGCCGAGGAGATCGGCGGGGATCATGCCGTCCTTCCGCTCGGCGACCGCGCCGTATTTCTGGATGAGCTTGCGGCGGACGTACGTGTGCAGTTCCTTGTAGAGTGGCTCGACTTGCATCCAGACACGCTCGAGTTCGGCGGAGAATTGTTCGGGTGTCATGTCGTAGCCCGAACGCCAGAGCGCTCCCGTGTCGGCGAAGCCGAGTTCGCGAGCGCCCTGGTTCGAGAGTTCGACGAAGCGCGCGTAGCGCTGGCGCATCGGCGCGCCGATCTTGTGCCAGCCCACCCACATGGCGCTGAGGTCCGCCGGAACGCGGCTCTTCGCCATCTTCTCGTCGAGATCGTCGATGCCGAAGCAAGGCTCCTTGTCGCCTCCGGGGCAGTACTTGCCCTTGCCATAGCTGCCATCGAGTGAGGCCGCGACCTGCGTCAGCTCTTCGCGAAGTTTGGCGTCTTTCGGCGCCGGCATGGTGAGCGCGAGTTTCAGGAGCAGGAACTTGCGGCCGAGGTCCGCCGGCAATTTCAGGCCGTCGAAGCGCTTGCTCTCATTGATCAGCTCGGTGGTGCGGGCGATCAGCCGCTCGTTTTCGGCGGCGGAGAGGATCTCGGTGTCGTCGGTGATATAAGTTTCCTGCACCCACTGCGCGCGCTGCCCGAGAATGCTGATCTTCAGCAGATCGGCTTCAGCTTTGTCCATGAACGTCTGAGCTTCGGCGACAGTCGGAGTAGCGGCCGGCAGCCAGATCGGGAGGGCGCAGAGAGTGATAACGATCGCGGACAGTCTCATTTGCCCTGAGTTTATCGCGCGCAAACTGGAATAATGCTGGCTGCCGACGACAAGGAGAATGCGTGGCGATTTACGAGATAACGAAGACGGAAATCCTGCCCCTGGAAGCGACCAATTTCGCGCGCGAAGGCGTTCAGGAGCGATATGACCTCCAGCGACTCTTGCGCACGAACATCGAGATCGTCGCTCCCGGAACAGTCATTATTGCGGAAGAGTTCTCACATTGGGACGACAGTAAACGCCGCATCGATTTGTTGGGCGTGGAACGTGCCGGCAGTCTTGTCGTAATCGAGCTGAAGCGCACCGACGATGGCGGCCATATGGAGTTGCAGGCAATCCGCTATGCCGCGATGGTTTCGAACATGACCTTCTCACAGGCGGCCGCGATCTACTCGGAATATCTCATTGCGTGCGGCCGTGCCGAAGACGCCGAAGCAGCGCTCCAGAGCCACATCGGGGACGCGGCCGTGTTCGGGCAGGATGTCCGGATCATTCTGGTTTCCGCGGACTTCAGCAAAGAGGTCACGACTTCGGTGCTTTGGCTCAACCAGCGCGAGGTGGATATTACGTGTGTGCGGTTGCGGCCTTACCGGCTGGAGGACCGGGTGTTGTTGGATGTGCAGCAGGTAATCCCACTTCCTGAAGCCAGTGACTATACCGTGCAGGTCCGGCAGAAGGCCGAGGAAATCCGCGCCCGCAAGAAGTGGGAAATGGATTTCAGCAAGTACGATCTCACAGCCGGTGATCAAGTCCGCCCCGGGCTGACTAAACGAGCGCTGGTTTTGGAGGCCGTGAAATTCGCAGTTGCGCAGGGTGTAAGTCCCGATCAGTTACCGGCTGTCATTCCGCCGTCCAAGTGGCTGTCTCTCGACGGTGAGATCAAGTCGCACGAATTTTGGTCGCGACTGGAGCAGTCCACTGGAAATCAGTACTCACCAAAAAGATATTTTGGCGGGGATGATGACCTGTTCCGGATACAAGGTCGCACCTGGGTGCTTAGTAATCAGTGGAGTATAGACAACATGTCCATCGTCGATGAAATTGCGAGAAGATTCTCGTTGAGAATCAAATATGGCAGGGCATCCGATTGACACGGGCGCGGTGAAATCCTGACCCAACGATGCCGCGAAGAAGTTTGATTGGCGATCGCGGGCGGTCCGGCTCGACTGCGGGGTTGCCCGGCGCGCAAAAAGGTCGGTCTTCGCGATTGGCATAAAAGGGACCTGCGCCAGTACCTTGATGCGGGCTGAAAATCCGCCGGCGGCAAGACCCCCAGCGCCACAGGCTAGCGGACCAGAGTGGCGAGGTCGGCGAGTTTCTTGTGCGCGGCGCCGGAGTCGATCGATTCTTCCGCCTGCATGACGCCTTCACGGAAGTCCTGAGCTTTTTCCGCTGTTACCAGTGCGAGCGCGGCGTTCATCAGGACGATGTCACGGGCCGGGCCGCGGTCGCCGCGCAGGATGGATTCCACGATCAGGCGGTTGTGTTCGGCATCGCCGCCCTGAATGCCGTCGGCCGGTTGCGACTTCAGACCGAAATCCGCGGGGGTCAATTCGATTCGCGAGACGGCGCCGTGTTGGACCGCGAAAACCGCTGATGGTCCGGTTATCGTCAATTCCCCGAGACCGTCCGATCCGTGCACGACATACGCGCGTTGGGAGCCCAAACGCGCCAGCGCGCCCGCGATCTTTTCAGCCGCTTCGTCCGACCATGTGCCGGTGACCTGGATCTCAGCGCGCGCGGGGTTAGTCAAGGGACCGAGAAAATTGAAGGCTGTGCGCATCTTCAGCTCGATTCGGACGGGCTGGACGTTTCGCGTCGCGCCGTGATACGCCGGGGCGAAGAGAAACCCGATCCCGATTTCGCGGATGGCGCGCGCGACGGTCTCGGGGCCGACGGATGTGCGAACACCCAGCGCCTCGAGCACATCCGCACTTCCGCATCGGCTCGAAATCGAGCGGTTCCCGTGCTTCGCCACGCGCACTCCGGCGCCGGCGACCACGAACGCGGTGACCGTCGAAATATTGAAAGTGGACGTTCCGTTGCCGCCGGTGCCTGAAGTATCGAGGACAGGACGGCAGGCGTCCTCGATCGGGACAGTTGTCGCCGCGGCGCGCATGGCACGCGCGAACCCCGTGAGCTCGTCGACGGTCTCGCCTTTGACTCGAAGCGCCGTCAGAAAAGCGGAGGTCAACACCGGCGTCGAGTCACCTGCAAGCAGCGCCGCCATCGCCTGTTCCGCCTGCACTTCCGAGAGCGAGCGGCCCTCGGCGACAACGTGCAGTAACGGGATAATCGACGGGACGCTCATGGTAACCTGGATGCTTGGTTCGTCTGCGCGAATCCGTATAGTAGCAGCCAGACAGATCGCTCCAAAAAATGAAAATTCACGAGTATCAGGCCAAGAAAATCCTGGCCAAATACAACGTCCCCGTGCCCCGCGGGGAGGTGGCGTTCACCGTCGCCGAAGCCGAGGCGGCGGCGAAGAGCATCGGCGGGAGCGTGGTGGTGAAGGCGCAGATCCATGCCGGAGGACGCGGTAAAGGCGGCGGCGTGAAGGTCGCACAGAATGCCGCCGAAGCCGTACAGGTCGCCGAGAAAATTCTCGGAATGACGCTCGTCACGCATCAGACCGGTCCGGAAGGGCGTCTTGTGCAGCGATTGCTGGTCGAAGAGACGCTGCCGATCGAGAAGGAACTCTATCTCGGGATTGTGCTCGACCGCGCCGCCGGCAAGATCGTGTTCATGGCGTCGGCATCCGGCGGCATGGAGATCGAAGAGGTCGCCGCGCACACGCCGGAAGCGATCCTGAAAGAATTCATCGATCCCGGCCTTGGGCTCATGCCGTATCAGGCGCGCAATCTCGCGTTCGGGATCGGCATCCCGGCGCCTGCGATTCACGGCGCGGTGGCGGCCATGATGGCGCTTTCGAAGGCTTGCCTCGAGATGGACGCCTCGCTGGCGGAAATCAACCCGTTCATCCTCACGAAAGACAACAAGGTATACGCGCTCGACGCCAAGATCAACTTCGACGACAATGCGATGTTTCGTCACAAGGACGTGCTGGAGCTGCGCGATCTGAACGAAGAAGATCCGCTGGAAGTCGAAGCCTCGAAGTTCGGCCTGAACTACATCAAGCTCGACGGCGACATTGCCTGCATGGTGAACGGCGCCGGACTCGCGATGGGCACGATGGACATCATCAAGTATGCCGGCGGCAATCCGGCGAACTTCCTCGATGTCGGCGGCGGGGCGAATGCCGAGCAGGTAAAGAATGCGTTTCGTATCCTGCTGTCGGATCCGAACGTGAAGGCGGTGCTCATCAATATCTTCGGGGGCATTCTGCGCTGCGACACGCTGGCGAACGGCGTGGTGGCGGCGGCCCGCGACCTGGGAATCAAGGTGCCGATCGTCATCCGGATGGAAGGCACGAACGTGGAGCTGGGCAGGAAAGTTCTGGAAGAATCCGGTTTCAACTTCACGGTCGCCGAGGGCATGAAGGACGCGGCGGAGAAAGTTGTGGCACTCGCAAGAGGAGGCGCACGCGCATGAGCGTACTGGTCGATCAAAATACGCGCCTGCTCGTGCAGGGCTTCACCGGCAAGGAAGGCACATTCCACGCGCAGCAGGCGATCGCGTATGGAACCAATGTGGTTGGCGGCGTCACGCCAGGCAAGGGCGGCGCGAAGCACCTCGATCGTCCGGTGTTCGACACGGTTGCGAAAGCCGCGAGGGAAACAGGCGCGAACGCGACGGTGATCTTCGTACCTCCGCCATTTGCTGCCGACGCGATCATGGAAGCCGCGGATGCGGGCATCGCGCTCATCGTTTGCATCACCGAGGGTATCCCGGTGAACGACATGGTGAAAGCGTGGAAGTTCCTGCAGACGAAGAGCTCGCGGCTGGTTGGTCCGAATTGCCCCGGCGTGATTTCGCCGGGCAAGTGCAAGATCGGCATCATGCCGGGCCATATCCATCTGCAAGGCAATGTCGGTGTGGTTTCGCGGTCCGGCACGTTGACTTACGAAGCCGTCGGCCAGTTGACGAAGCTTGGGATCGGGCAGTCCACCTGTATCGGGATTGGCGGCGATCCGATCATTGGGACGACGTTCCTCGATTCGATCAAGCTGCTCGACGCGGACCCCGATACGCACGCGATCGTGATGATCGGTGAAATCGGCGGCAACGCGGAGGAGACGGCGGCAGCCTATATCGGCGCGAACGTAAAAAAGCCCGTGGTCGGATTTATTGCCGGGCAGACGGCGCCTCCGGGACGCCGCATGGGCCACGCGGGCGCGATCATCTCAGGCGGTTCCGGGGCGGCGGTGGACAAGATCCGCGCGATGGAAGCGGCCGGTATCACGGTTTGCCAGTCACCCGCGCAGATTGGTGAAAACATCCTCAAAAAGATCAGCAGAAAAGACTGAAAAAATAATGAGCGAATTGCAGAAGACGTTTTCCATCATCAAGCCGGATGCCGTTGCGACCGGTAAAGCGGGCAAGATCCTTGCGCATCTGGAGGGGGCGGGTTTCCGCGTGGCCGCGCTGCGCATGACGAAGCTGAGCCAGTCGCAGGCCGAAGGATTCTATGCGGTGCACCGCGAGCGGCCCTTCTTCGGAAGCCTGGTGAAATTCATGACCGAAGGCCCGGTGATTGTGATGGCGCTGGAGCGTGAGGACGCGGTAAAGACGCTGCGCGAAGTGATGGGGGCGACGAATCCGGCGAACGCGGCCGAGGGGACGATCCGGAAGCTTTTTGCGGAGAGCATCGAGCGGAATGCGATTCACGGATCGGATGCGCCGGAAACGGCCGCGGAAGAACTGAAGTACTTTTTTACTTCGATTGAGCTGAATCAGTTGTAAAGGCAGACGACACAAAACGATCGTCTGCCCTACAGGGCTTTAGCGGCGGTCGCGGCGGTCGTCCCGGCCGCGGTCATCGTGGCCACGGCTCTCTGGTCTCGCCGGAGCTCTTTCCGCTGGCCGGTACTCCCGAAGTTCATGATGCTCCGTGCGCGGCGGCGCCACCGCCGCTCTGGGCCGCACGGGCACGGCATACGGATGCACGTAGGTCGTGCGGTTCGTCCATGTCCGCTCCCACGGCCGGTTGTTCACGACAATCGTGTGGGCGCGCCAGCCGAAGTTGACTCCGCCCCATCCCCATGGCGCGAAAGAGCTGACGAAGATACTCGGCCCGAAGTTGATCGCGCCCCCGACATAAAAGCCAGGGCGTGGCCTGAAGTAGACGACGTTAGGGTCGTAGTAGGGAACGTAAACCACCGCCGGATTCACGGGCAGAATCTCGATATCGCCCGGACCGGCCGTCACAACGCGGTATTGCGGGCCGGTCCGCAGGTAGCCGTAGTTGTAGGCCTTCTGGCGCTGGTCCTGCACAGCATCCATCACGGCGCCGCGATCCGCGAGGACAGCATCGCCGAGTTCCTGCGTGCGGCCCATATCGCCCGCCATGATGTCGAGTACAGAGGGCGTGGGAAGGAGCGCGATCACGCTGGGGTCCCACGGAAGATTGTCATCGTTGATTGCGCGCGCCAGAGTATCGCCGGAGATGTAGGCGTGGGCGCGAGCCCATCCATCCGCATCGGGAATCTGATTCGAGTAAGTTGAGGCCGTCAGGACCTGAGCGAGCAGCGGATCGGGGTACAGCGCGTATGGAGCGACAAGCTGATCCAGTTCCTGCGGCCCATAAGAGGGCGGCGGACCATAGTTCGGGGGCGGATATTGGGCCACAAGCGAGACGGCTGAAAGGCAGGTCAGCGCCATCCAGATCACGGCGGCCGGCGGGATTCTCGATGAAAACCGTTTCATTTCAAACTCCTGCATTCTTGTTCCACTCCGAACTTATGGATGCGATATGACGGATCCAGGTTACGGACCGGAATCTTCGGGGAGGCGCACCCAAGTCTGAGTGCGGCCGAATATGGGGAGCCCGAGATACCCTCTGACCTGTAATTGCCGCCCGTCCGCGCTGAGTGTAAAGCGACATTTGTAGACGGAGCCGCTTTCGGGGTCGAGGATATCGCCGCCGTCGTAATCCGCGCCGTCCTTTTTCATATTGCGCAGAATCACGAGACCGGGAATAGGTACGTCCTTGCGATTTCCACTGCATTTGATACAGCGTTCGGTCATCTCCGCGGGGTTGAAGCTGGATTCGATCTTGCCGAAGAAGCGGCCGTCTTCCTCGTAAATCCGAACTGTGCCCCGGGGCTTGTGAGTGTGATCGTCGAAGGTTTTCCACAGCCCCGCAGGCGAAAGGTCAGGCGCGGCTGCGAGTTGCGCCGCTGTGACAAAAATCGCAAGCAAGCCGAAAGATATACCTTTTGGTTTGAGGATCGTGACCAACATTACACTATACTTGTCTTCGATCTGAATAGCCGTCGCCAACCAATCCGCGGATGAGACAACCCAGGAACAACTCCAAACGGACGCCGGTTTTCACCGCCGCGTCGGGCGACCTTTTTAATGGATTTTTCGATTCGCGGCGCGAATGGAATTTTGGGAAGGATGCTCTGATCGATGGACGCGCCCGCCGCGTGTTCGAGATGATGGGCCGCGCGTGCGACGCCGGAGTGTATCCGTATCAATTGGCGTTGGAGGGGCGTTCGGGCCCGTGGGTACGAGCCGAGGGACGCGAGTTCCTCATGCTGTCGTCGTACGACTATCTTGGCCTGATCGGCGACTCGCGGATCGATGAGGCGGCAATCGAAGCGGTTCGGAAATACGGAACCGGGACGGGTGGCGTCCGCATGCTCACAGGCACGATCGACCTCCACCAGGAGATGGAGCGCGATATCGCGGCCTACAAAGGCACGGCCGAAGCGATTACGTTCAGTTCGGGCTATCTTGCCAACCTGGCCGTCATCGCCAGCCTGCTGACACCGCAGGACCGCGTGATACTCGACGCGCTTTCGCACCGCAGTCTGGTTGACGCATGCCGTCTCGCCGGCGTTCCTCTGCAGCGGTTTCGTCACAACGACATGGAATCGCTGCGGCACGAACTGGCGAGCGGCGCACCGGCGAACCGCACGCTGGTGGTGGCCGACGGTGTGTTTTCGATGGATGGCGATATCTGCAGACTTCCGGATCTCATCGCGATCAAGCGCGAGTTCGGCTGTTACCTGATGATCGACGAATCGCATGCGTCGGGCGTTCTCGGGGAGAACGGACGCGGCACCGATGAACACTTCGGGGTTGCAACGGATGAAGTCGACATCTGGAGCGGCTCGCTGGCCAAGGCGATTCCATCGAATGGAGGCTTTGTGGCGGTGTCGCAGGAACTCGCCATTTTTCTGCAGCACTCGGCGGCGCCGTTCATCTTCTCCGCGGCGCTCGCACCCGCAGCGGTCGCGGCGGTGCGCGCGTCATTGGCGATCCTGAAAGCAGAGCCGGAACGTGTTGAGCGGATCCGGCGCAACGCGGAGTTTCTTCGGGATGGTCTGCAGGAGCTCGGTTACGATACAGCCTGCTCGGAGACGGCGATCGTGCCCGTGATCATGCGCGACGAAACCGCGGCAGCGCTGCTGGCGGGGCGCCTGCGCGACATGGGCGTCTTCGCCACGCCGATTCTGTTCCCGGCTGTGCCGATGGGCTCGGCGCGTCTGCGGCTCTGCGTGACGGCCGCCCACTCGATGGAGGATCTCGATTTCGCACTCGACGCTTTCCGGCAGATACGGGGATAGCGGGCCGAAGGCCTACTCCATATTCGCGGCGAGCAGCTGATCGTGCGCCGGCTGTGCTTTTAGACCGGAAGAGAATTTTACTTCGAATGTCGCGCCCCGCCCTTCGATGCTGGTGACGGAAATCGCCGCATTGTGGGCCCGCGCGATGCTGTCGGCAAGCGCCAGCCCCAAGCCGAAGCCCGCGTCGGAGCGCGCCTTGTCCGCCTGGTAAAAGCGATTGAAAATATGCCGCTGGTCGGAAGGGCTGATGCCGATCCCGGTATCCTGCACCGTGACGGTCGTGATGTCACCTTCGCGCGCGGTTGTGACGATGACGTTGGAATTTGGAAACGAGTACTTGATCGCGTTGTCGAGCAGGACGAGCAGGAGCCGCCGGAGCGCCGCGGCGTTCCCGGAGACAACGGCGCCGCCGCCGCGAGCGCGCTCGTGTTGGATGCGTATCTGCTTCGCTCCAGCGAGACTGAGCAACTGTGCGCGGGTTTCCCACACGAGGGCATCGAGATCGACCGGTTCAACCGGCATCTCCGCCGCGCGCGCATCGCCGCGCGCCAGGAACAGCAGGTCTTCGACCAGCCGGGTCAAACGCTCGGCCTCCTCGGAAATCTCGATCAGGGAGGAGCGGTATTCCTCGGGAGATCGGGCGCGCCGCAAAGCCAACTCCGCGCTTGTCCGGATCACAGCGAGCGGCGTGCGCAACTCGTGCGACGCATCCGCGGCAAATTGAGAGAGCGTCTTCACCGCGGACTCCAGACGCCCGAGCATCGTGTTCCAGACCTCGGTGAGCCGCTGCAATTCGTCGCCGGTGCGGGGCGTGCGCAGACGCAGCGAGAGGTTATCGATGGCGACGGCGCTGGCGGCGGAGGTGATTTCATCCACTGGCTTCAACGCGCGGCGGCTCAGCCATGCGCCGCCGGCGCACGCGAGCGCGACGACCAGCGGGATGAATCCGAGCAGCAGGAGGCGCAGAAGATCGAGCGTGTGATCGATGGCGAGCAGGGAGGTGGTGATTCTGAGGTGGAACGTGCCGGCGCCGGCGTTGAAATTCCTTTCGAGGGTCCGCAGGTGTGTGGTTTGTGGGCCGGGCCTGAGAGGAAAGTGAAATGCGAAACCGTTCGGGCCCATCAACTCAATGCGGTCGGAGGGCGGAAGGGCCTGGCAGAATTCATCGAGCTCGTCGACAATCCTGTCGAGAGGCATTTCGGACGATTCCTTGACCACATAGGCCTCGAAGCGCGCAGCGCTCCCCGTCAAGGCTTCATCGACTTCGTCGAGCAAACGCTGGCGCAGAGTCAGCCAGACGAGTCCCCCGAGCAGGCTGAGCGCCGCGACGAGGAATAAGGCGTACCAGGCGGTGAGGCGGAAACGAATGGAAAGCTCGCGGCGCATGCGGCGATCGCCCGGCTCCTGCTGCAACATCACGGCACACGCAGCGCGTAACCCACGCCGCGGACCGTATGAATCAGCTTCGGCCCGCGCGCGTCGACTTTCAGGCGCAGCAGGCGGACGAAAGCTTCCAGCGTGTTCTCGTTGACATCGCAGTCGAATCCCCAGACCGACTCGAGAATGGTCTCGCGGCGGACGACCCGGCCAGAGTTCCGCAGCAACAACTCAAGCAGGCTGAACTCGCGTGGGGTGAGGTTCAGTTCTTCAGAGCCGCGCGTGACGCGGCGTGTCGCCGGGTCGAGCTTTACATCCGCGGCTTCGAGGCAAACGGATTGCGGGATTGCGCCGCGGCGGCTGACGGCGCGGATCCGCGCGAGGAGCACTTCGAAAGAAAACGGCTTGGTCAGGTAGTCGTCGGCGCCCGCATCGAGCCCGGTGATGACGTCGGCTGCGGTGTCCTTCGCGGTGAGCGCCAGAACAGGTGTTTGATTGCGGGCCGCGCGCAGCCTGCGCGCCACGGTGACGCCATCCATTTTGGGAAGCATGATATCGAGCACGATGACATCGAATGGCGTGGCGGTTGCGATTTCGAGGCCCGCCACGCCGTCGCGCGCGACAACGACATTGTGGCCCTCTTCGGTGAGCCCGCGCTTGAGAAGATCGGCCATGCGCTGCTCATCCTCAACGACCAGGATCTGCATTCCACAATAATCCTAGCCCAATCCAGGCCAGCGAAGATGATCCGGATAACGCATTTCAGCCTTTTTTCAGCAAGGGATGGTGGACTGAACGCAGGCATGTCAGCCTTTTCACGCATCGTGTTGTCCGCCGTGCTGGCCTCGCCCGTGTTCGTTGCAGCCGCGCTTGGGCAGAACACGCCGGCTGCGCCAAATCCCGCGCCCGCGCAAAATCCTGCGCCGCCGACGGTCACGCTCGATGAGGCGCTGGCCCGCGCGCGCCAGTATGGCGCCCAAATCCAGAGCGCGAATCTCAACGTCGAACTTGCGAGGGAAGACCGCAGGCAGGCGAGAGCCGCGACGCTTCCCACGCTGAATGCGTTCAATCAGTTCATTTACACCGAGGGCAATGGAACACCGTCCGGAGTCTTCGTGGCGAACGACGGCGTGCACATCTATAACGAGCAGGCGCAGGTGCACGAGGAGCTTTTGTCGCTGGCCCGGCACGGTGAGATCCGGCGCGCGCTGGCGGCGGAAGCTGTGGCGCGAGCGAGGGTGGAAGTCGCGCAGCGCGGGCTGAACCTGACCGTGATTCAGGATTATTACGCCATCGTCGCCGCGCAGCGCAAGCTCGCGAACGCGCAAATCAGCCTGGGGGAAGCCGACCAGTTCCTCGACATCAGCCAGAAGCAGGAGCAGGGCGGGGAAGTGGCGCACGCCGACGTCATCAAGGCGCAGATCACGCAGCAGCAGCGCAGGCGCGATCAGCAGGATGCGGAGTTGAACGTCGAAAAGGCGAAGATCGCTTTGGGGGTGCTGATCTTTCCCGATTTCCGCTCCGATTTCAATGTCGAAGACGATCTGGCGAAGGCGATCCTGCTGCCGCCGTTTGCGGAAGCACGGGCGAAGGCGGTCGCGACCAGTCCCGATTTGCGCGTCGCGCAGTCCAGCGTCCAGCAGGCCGGGTACGACGTGAGTGTGGCGCGCTACGGCTGGCTGCCGTCGCTCGGGCTCGACTTCTTCTATGGAATCGACGCCAATCAGTTCGCAATCAACAGTGCGGAGGCGCAGGACACCGGCCGCAGCACGCTTCCCAATTACCCCGTTGAGAACCGGCACAATCTCGGTTACTCGGCGCAGGTGACCCTGAACATTCCCGTATGGAACTGGGGGGCGACGCGAAGCAAAATCAAACAGGCGCAGCTCAGACAGCAACAAGCCCAGCTCGATCTCACGCTCGCGCAACGAACCCTGCAGGGGAATATCGCGAGTGCGTACCGGGAAGCGCAAGCGGCGCAGGCGCAGGTGGACTCCCTCCGCAGTTCTCTGGACCTCTCGACTGAAAGCCTGCGGTTGACGCTGCTGCGGTATCAGGCGGGGGAGGCCACAGCGCTCGAAGTCGTGGACGCACAGACGACGCTGGCACAGGCCCGCAACGCATATGACGACGGGCTCGTGCGTTACCGGGTGGCCATGGCGAATCTGCAAACTCTGACAGGAAGCTGAGACCGTGAATCGAAAACAAGCGCTATCCCTGACGCTGACCGCCATATTCCTGGTGAGCTGTGGAAAAAAGCAGGAGCCGCAAGCTGCCGAAGCTGAACCGCCCACTCCGGTCCAGGTGGATGACGTCACTCGCGGCCCCATCGATCTGATCGTGACCGGCGATGCGGTGCTTTACCCGGTCAATCAGGCGAACGTCACATCGAAGATCAGCGCGCCTGTGCGGCGCACTCTGGTGAATCGTGGCGATCACGTGAAAGCGGGACAACTCCTGGCGGAGCTCGAAAGCCGTGACCTGGCCGCGTCCGCTGAGGAAAGCAAGAACCAGCTCGATCAGGCACAGGCGAATCTGCAGACGACGACGGGCGCCACGGTGCCCGAGGATCGGACGAAGGCAGAGGCGGACATGCAGGCCGCGCAACAAACGCTCGACGCGGCAAAGAAGGTATACGACAGCCGCGTCGATCTGCAGAAGCAGGGCGCTCTCGCGCAGAAGCTGGTGGAGGATGCGAAGGTCGCGATGGTGCAGGCGCAGGGCCAGCTCGAGACGGCGCGGCGTCATCTGCAGTCGGTCCAGCAGGTCACGGGCGCCGAGCAGCAGCGTGCGGCGCAGGCGCAAGTAGCGGCGGCAAAGGCGCACTACGACAGCCTCGCGCTGCAAGCTGGATTCGCCGAAGTCCGCAGCCCGATCAACGGCATAGTCGCGGACCGGCCCGTCTATGTGGGCGACACGGCGGCGGCCGGCATGCCGATCGTTTCGATCGTCGACATCTCGCAGGTGGTGGCGCGCGCGAACATTCCGGTGAAAGAGGCGGCATCGGTGCGGATTGGCCGTCCGGCGACGATTACGGGGCCGGAGGGTGTTCTGCCGGGGAAGGTGACGGTCGTGAGTCCCGCGGTGGATCCGAGCACGACCACCATCGAGGTTTGGGTACAGGCCGACAATCCCGGCGAAAAGATGAAGCCGGGGGCAACTGTCCAGGTCTCGATTCGCGCGGATCTGCTGCAGGACGTGCTGCTGGTGCCGGCCTCCGCGTTGCTCAACTCCGATGAGGGCGGCGAGAAGGTGATGGTGGTTGTCGCGTCCGGCAAGGACATGATCGCGCGCGAGCGGAAGGTGACGGTTGGGATTCGCGACGGCAACCGTGTGCAGATTCTCGGCGGCGTGAACGAGCACGAGAAAGTGATCACTTCCGGCGGGCTCGGGCTCGACGACAAAGCGAAAGTGGAGGTCAAGCCGGAAGACGACGAGGACGATGATGACGACGCAAAATAGCGCCGCAGACTCGGCCGCCGAGCACTGGACAGCGCGCTTTTCGCGCCCCATCATTTTCGTGATCCTGACGCTGGTCGCGGCAGGCGTTTACCTCGCCTTCTCGATTCCCGTGGCGGTTTTTCCGTCGACGGACTTTCCCCGCATCGTCGTCGGCGTGGATAACGGCGTTGCGCCGATCGATCAGATGGAGGTGCTGCTGACCAGGCCGATCGAAGAGACGATGAACAGCGTGCCCGGCCTCGAGAATGTGCGCTCGACGACGAGCCGGGGCACCGCCGAGATCAACTTGTTCTTCAACTGGAAAGTGAATATGTTCCAGACGCTGGAGTACGTCAACGCGGCGCTGGCTCGCCTGCAGCCAACACTGCCGCCGACGGCGAAATTGACGAGCAACCGGCTCACGTTCGCGGCGTTTCCGATTCTCGGTTACAGCCTGACGTCCGATACGGTTTCGCAGACGCAGCTCTGGCAACTCGCGAACTATGTGATGAAGCCGCGGTTGAATCGCGTGAACGGCGTATCGATGGTGGTGCTGCAGGGCGGACAGGTTCCGGAGTTCCAGATCGAGCCGGATCCGGCGAAGCTGCTGCAGGCCCAGGTGACGGTACCGGGAATCCTCGACGCCGTTTCCAAGAGCAACATGGTCGATTCACCGGGGCTGATCGAGAACAATCACGAGCTTGTGCTGGCTCTCGTGAGCGGGCAGACGCGAACACCCGGCGAGATCGGCAACATCGTCGTCCGGACGACGCCCGCCGGGGTCCCGATAAGGATCGGCGATATCGCGACGGTGTCTCCGTCTGTAATGCCGGTCTACACAATCGTCACCGCTAACGGGAAGCCCGCGGTCTTGCTGAATCTGTTCCGTCAGCCGGACAGCAATACGGTGGATGTCGCCAATCGGGTCACGCAGGAGCTGGATCAGATTCGAAAGACGCTTCCCGCCGCCGTACAGGTCGACACGTACTATGACCAGTCGATTCTGGTGCGCGATTCGATCGCCAGCGTGCGCGACGCGATCGTGATCGGGCTGATACTCGCGGCCATCATCCTCGTGCTGTTCCTGCGCGATTGGGGCAGCTCGCTGGTAGCGGGCCTCGTGATTCCGGCGACGATCGCGATCACCCTGATCATTCTGTACATGCTGGGCGAGAGCTTCGACCTGATGACGCTCGGGGGGCTCGCGGCCGCCGTCGGGCTTGTTATTGACGACGCCATCGTGGTGGTCGAGAACATCGTGCTGCACCGCGATTCGGGCCAGAGCCGCGGGGAGGCCATTCGCAGCGCGCTGCGGGAGATCCGCGTGCCGCTGGTCGGATCGACGATTACGCCCATCGTCGTTTTTCTGCCGCTCGTCACGACGACCGGCGTCAATGGAACTTTCTTTCGCGCGCTCGCGGTGACGGTCGGCACGGCGCTGTTGACGTCGCTTGGACTCGCCCTGACGTGGACGCCGACGCTCAGCCATTACCTGCTGCGGCGCAAGGTAAAGGAAGGCGCCACGGAGACCGCCGATGTCCACGGCCACGTCGCCGCGACTGGCCTGATGGGCCGCCTTACTCGCTTTTATGAGAGGGCGCTGCGGATGGCGCTGGCACACCCTGTTGTGCTGGCCGTTGCTTGTGTGGCGCTGATCGGCGGTTCGTATGTTGCTTACGGGTCGCTCGACAGTGACCTGCTGCCCGCTATGGATGAAGGTGGGTTTGTGCTCGATTACCTGATGCCGGCGGGTTCGTCGCTCGCCGACACGGATGAAGTCCTGAAGGGCGTGGAGAAGATTCTGGGGAAGGTTCCGGAGATTCAGAGCATGTCGCGCCGCACCGGGCTGCAACTGGGGCTGGCGGCGGTCACCGAGGCCAATACCGGCGACTTCCTGATCAAGCTGAAACCGCTGCCGCGCCGATCCGTCGATCAGATCATCTCCGGTTTGCGCGACAAGATCGGGGATGAATATCCGCAGCTCGATATCGAATTTCCGCAGGTGCTGCAGGACCAGATCGGCGATCTCACCAGTTCTCCGGAGCCGATCGAGGTCAAACTGTTTTCGGAGAATCCCGATCTCCTGAAAGAGTGGGCGCCCAAAGTCGGCGACCGGCTCAAGAAGATTTCCGTCGTCAAGGACGTGAAGAACGGCATCGAGAACACGATCAGCGGGTCGGCGCTCACGATGAAGATCGATCAGGCTGTCGCGGCGCGCGCCGGGTTTACACCGCAGGAAGTCGAGTTGGATGCCAGCGCCATCCTGCAGGGCGAGCCGGCAACGACGCCCGTGATCGTGAACGCCCGCTCCTATACGATTCGGGTGCGATTTCCGGAGCGATCGCGCGAATCGCTTGACCAGATCCGGAACACGCTGATCACGAGCAGCACCACCGGCAAAACGGCGACGCTCGGGTCGGTGGCGGATTTCAGCCTCGAATCCGGGCAGACTGAAATTCGCCGCGAGAACCTGCAGCGCTACGTCGCCGTAACTGGCCGTTTCGAAGGCGTGAGCCTCGGCAAGGGTATGCCACTGGTACAGGAGGCCGTCGCCGGTATGCATCTGCCCGCGGGCATCCGGGTTCACTACGGTGGCCTCTATGAGGAGCAGCAGAATTCGTTTCGCGATCTGCTGGTCGTTCTGGTTCTCGCGGTCGTGCTCGTTTTCACGGTGCTCCTGTTCGAGTTCGGCAACTTCGCGGCGCCGCTCGCGATTGTCGTTTCGGCGCTGCTCTCGACCTCCGGGGTCGTCGTGGCTTTGAAGCTGACCGGCGTGACATTCAATATTTCGTCGTTCATGGGGCTGATCATGGTGATCGGCATCGTGGCAAAGAATGGAATTCTATTGCTGGATGCCGACCAGCGGTTCCGCGCGGAGGGCGTCCCGGCGAAAGATGCGATGCTTCAGGCGGGCGAGCGGAGGCTGCGGCCGATCCTGATGACGGCGCTCGCGACGGTGGCGGGGATGATCCCGCTGTCGCTCGCAATCGGCGCGGGATCGCAGATGCTGCAGCCGCTGGCGATCGCGGTGATTGGCGGCATTATGGCTTCGATGGTGTTGTCGCTGCTTGTGACCCCCGCGGTGCACTATTATCTGGCGCGCGATTAGCAGTTACTCCTGCTTCAGCAGGTCCGACCCGTTTCCAAGATCGCCGCGGTTCACCCGCTCGCCTTTGATGAGCACAAACGAGATCGCCTCGGTTGCCTTGATGTCCTGCAAGGGGTTGCCGTCCACCACCAGCATCGTCGCGTCTTTGCCTTTCACGATCGAGCCGATACGAGCGTCCGCTTTCAGCGCGCGGGCGGCACTGAGTGTCGCGGCCTGAAGCGCGGTTGCGGCCGGTATGCCGGCATCGACCCACAATTCCAGCTCGCGCTGCACGGAGGGTCCGTGGAAGACGAGCGGATTACCGGCGCCGCTTCCGGTGATGAGCGTAACGCCCGCATGGTATGCCCGCATCAGGTTGCCGCGGGCCATATCCAGACTGATGCCGGATTGCGTGATGCCGCGCCGAGTCGCTTCCAGCGCGGAGGAGGTCAGAGCCGCCTTTGTCCCATCGATCAGCCCGTGCGGTGCGACCTGCTGCACGAGAGGACGATTCATCAACTCCGTCTTTCCTGCGGCAAGATCGCGCAGGGCTTCGGCGAGGCTGAGAGCCGGATCGTAGATCACCCCCTGCTTCGCCATTTGGGCAAAGTCTTCGCCGGGGATTAATTGCCGCATCGATCCGCGCTCGACTTCGGCGGCACGCACGTGCAGCGCATCTTCCACATCGCGCTCGTCCGCAGTCTGGGCGATGAGGGTTAGTCCGTCGGCACGCGCCTTTGCGGCAACGGCATTGAGCGCCGCCTGATCGAGCCGCGGTCCTCCGGTCACTTTGAGTGCGACTTCCACCGCGTCAACGCCGGCCTTTTTGAACGCATCGACACGCGGGCCGGCATCGCCAGGGGATTTCAGCAGCTCGGAAGCAACTATCTGGCCGGCCACGAACAATTCAGCCCCCTGTTTCTCTCCGCTCGCGACAATCGCGCGGGCGGCGAGCGCCTCCTCCAGTGGATCGCCCGCACTGCGCACCGCCGCGACTCCGCTGTAAAGGTACGCCGCGAGATTCCGCTGGAGGGCCTTGCCTGGTTTGTCCTCCTTGTGGTCGTCGTAGTAGCCGCCAGCCCCTGAGAGGTGCACATCTGCGTCAATCAGTCCCGGCAGCACTGTCTTGCCGGCCGCTTCGATAGGCTCGGCGCTCACGTCCTTCGGGTCGGGAATTTTGCCGTCGTAGATTTCCGCGATTTTGCCCGCTTTGACCAGCACCGCGCCGTTTTCGATCACGCGGCCGTCGCCCACGAAGATCCGGGCGTTGCGGATGAGCATGGTGCGGGAGCGGGCGAGATCGCGGTTGAGGACCTTGATCTTCCGCACGTTGTCCCTGGAATAGGTTTGCCAGGTACCCAGCACCACGAATGGGAACAGCACCGCCAGCACCCACAGCTTCGCCGCCGGGCGGATCTTCTCTTCTTTTTCCCAGCGGAAGAGCTTTACACAGAGGAACAGCCCGAGCACCGTCGTCAGGATCATGGCCCCGACCGCCTGCCAGTTCGTAGCGAGGCTCTCGTTCTTCAGCAGAAGCCCCTGCATGCCCGTCATTATCCAGGTGGAGGGAATGAACTGCACCACGCTCAGCAACCAGTTCGGGAACAGCGCCGTGGGAAAGGTCGCGCCGCTGAGAAACAGCATGATCATGTAGATCACCTGCACCATGATGCCGCTCTCCTGCATCGAGTTCGCGACGGAGGCGACGATGAGGCCCAGCGCGCGCGTCGCGAGCAGCCCGAGCAGGATGAAGATCATCACCTGGCCGAAATTCTTCGGGAGCGCCATCCCGTAGCGGGCATTCGCCAGTATGAACATCGAGATCACGAAAGGCAGATAAACCACGAGTCCGGTGACCGTCGATGCGACGAGCAGGGGCAGTGGGGAGATCGGCGCCACTTTGTAGCGGCGCAATATGTTCAGATCGCGCTCCTGCGCGGCGCGAATTCCCGCGCCGAAGAGCCCATTGCCGATGATGCCGAGGACCGTCACCATGGACACCACCTGCAGGATCGCGCCGCCCTGGTTTGCTTTGAACGTCTGGGCAAAAATGATGAAAAATGCGAATGGCATCAGGTAGCTGAAAAAGAGCACGATCCTCTGGCGGAAGGCCAGCCGGACATCGATCTTGATCAGCGTCAGGTACGCATTCATTCGCGGAGCCTCTTTCCGGTGAGTTCGATGAAGACGTCTTCCAGTGTCGGGCGGGCCAGGTGAACGTCTTCGAGCCCGATACCCTGCGCGTCCACCCATTTGACGATCTCGACGAGCGTACGCGCGGGCCGGCTCGATTGCACGGTCAGGCGCTTTCCGTCAGCGCTGAGCGTCGATTGCGTGGCTTCGGGCCAGGCAGGCAGACTGCGTCCTTCGAGCGAGCCGTCGCAGGCGATTTCGATGCGGGACTTGCTGGCGCTGCGGTCCTGCAGTTCGCGCGGTGTTCCGATCGCAATCACTTTGCCGGCATCGACAATCGCCACGCGATCGCACAGGCGCTCGGCTTCCTCGATGTAGTGGGTCGTCATGAGGATCGTGCGCTTTTCGGCGCGCAGCCCGGCAAGCAGGTCGTGGATTTCGAGGCGCACCTGGGGGTCGAGCCCCGTGGTGGGCTCGTCAAGAAACAGCAGCGACGGATCGTTGATCAGGCCAAGCGCGATGGCGAGGCGCTGCTTCTGACCGCCTGAGAGCGTGGAAAAGAACGCGTCGCGCTTCTCTTCGAGCTGCAGCTTCTTCAGCAGATCGTCCGGGCTGAGCATGCGGCTGTAGAGCGAGCCGAAGACCTGCAGGGCTTCGATCACGCGCATCTTGTCGGGCAGATTGGTGGCCTGCAGGCAGACGCCAATGCGGTCTTTCAACTGATTCTTCTGGCGGTCGGGATCGAAATCGAGCACGCGGACGTCGCCGCTCGAACGCTGGCGGATGCCTTCGAGAATCTCGACGGTCGTGGTCTTGCCGGCTCCATTGGGGCCGAGGAGGCCGAACACTTCGCCGGTCGCGACCTCGAAGTCGATGCCGCGCACCGCTTCGAAGTCACCGTAGCTCTTGTGCAGCCCGGAGACATAGATTGCCTTGCCTGAACTCATGCGCGTCGTACAAGGTTAACGAAAGCGCGCGCCGGGAAGTTCGGCCGTTATCCGGATATACTCGAAGATTGTTGCGTTTGCCGCGTTTTCCGCTGCTTTTTCGCGCTTTGCCTGCAGCCTGGGGTCGCAGTGTCTCCCGAATTCGCGGCGCGCCGGGCCAATATTCGGAAGGCGATTCCGGACGGAGTGCTGGTGCTCCCGGGCGCGAAGGAGAGCGAAGAGCCGTCTACATTCCTGAGGAGAACATCGGGGTTCCCGTCGAGGATGTCGTGGTCCTCACGAAGTGGGTTCGTCACCGAAACCGGCGCAAAGGTGCTGAGCACCGCGCTGCCTGCCGCCCCCGATGAAATCGAACGTGCGCTGGGGCAAGAGGAATAAAGCCACTCTCACGCTGCTTGTTCTTGTCTCCGCCGCAGTGGCCGTTGCGGTGGCATGGACCTCGTTCGGCCAGCAGTTCGATAAATACGCCTACGACTTTCTTTTTCGTCTCGAACCGCCCGCGCCGTGGCAGCCCACGTCCATTATTCTCGCGATCGACGAAGCGACGATTCTCAAGTATGGCTATCCGGCGGGATTGCGCGCGGCTCTGGCCGACGGACTCGACCGCATCCAGCCTGCGCACCCCGCCGCAGTCGCGGTCGACGTAACTCTGGGGACGCCCGGCGGAGACGCGGCGGCCGATGCGGCGCTGGCGAACGCCTTCGCGCGAACGCGCAACCTCGTGCTGGGATGCGATCTCAATCCCGACGGCAATGGATGGGACGATCCCAGTCCGCTCTTCCGCAAATACGCAGTGGCCGTGGGACAGACGCACGCGGCACTCGACACTTACGACGCGGTCAGCCGCAATCTCATCCTCGAAAAGATCGCGGGCCGGGATCGGCGCTGGGCGCTGGCGCTTGCGGCCTACAGCGCGGCTGCCGGCGCCGACATCGTCGAATCGCCGGACGATCTCTCGATTGGTTCCGCGCGGATTCCGGCGGCGATACGAGACGAGGAACATCAGCGCGCTTCCCGCGATCTGCCCGACGAGCGAATGATCCGCATCCGCTATGTGCCGCCGTCGATGGGACGGATTCCGCAGGTTTCGATTGCCGCGCTGGATAAGGATCCATCGCTCGCGTTGCGCTTCGCTGGCAAAGTCGTCTTCGCGGGCGTCACCGATCAGACCGCCGTGTCCGATCGCTGGATGACGCCGTACTCCAGCAGCATCTTCATGCCCGGCGTCGAGATTCACGCCAACGCATATGAGACGATTGCGCGCCAGATGTTCCTCGTGGACGCGTCGCCGCTGGTGGTGTTGCCGGTATCGCTGCTGCTCGCGCTGTGCGCCGGTTTCGCCTATGCGTTCGCCCCAGGCTGGACGGCCAGCGCCTTCGCCGCCGGGGTATTCATCGCCGCGCAGGCAGTCCCGGCGGTTGCGTTCTCGCGCTCGGTTGTCTGGCCATGGCTGCCGGGAACGCTCGCAGTCGTGCTGGCGATCGCATCGGCGGCCGCCTGGCGTCACCTCCTAGTGGAAGAAGATCTCGTGAAAGCGGAGCGGGAGAAGACCCGCTATCAGCAAGCCATCCAGTTCGTGACCCACGAAATGCGCACGCCGCTTACGGCGATTCAGGGTTCCAGCGAATTGATTGGCCGGTACAGCGCGATGCCGGAAGCCAAACGCACGCAAATGGCGAACCTGATCAACTCCGAATCGAAGCGGCTCGCCAAAATGATCGAGACGTTCCTCAGCGTGGAGCGGATGTCGGGCGGCCAGATGGAATTGAAGCAGGAGCGTTTTGCGCTGCGCGATCTGGTCGAACATTGCGCGGGCCGCGCGCGTCCTCTGGCCGACAACAAGAACATTGCAATCGAAGTGGCGGACCTCTCGCCGGACGATCTCATTGGCGACCGCGAGCTGATGGAATACGCTGTCTACAATCTGATGACCAATGCGGTGAAATACTCGCCGCCCCAAACGCGCGTGACTATTCGCGGGCAAGCAAACGGACCCGACCGCGTCGCGCTTTCGGTAGAAGATCAGGGCATTGGAATGGAGAAAGCTGAGGTCGCTCGTATCTTCGAGAGATTCTACCGAACAAAGCGCGCCGAGCAATCTGGTGAAATGGGAACCGGGATCGGCCTTTCCATCGTCCGGCAGATTGTTACAGAGCACGGAGGAACGATCCACGTTGAATCGGAACCCGGTAAAGGATCGAAATTCACGCTGCATCTCAAACGTGCGTTATGAATGATCAGATATTGCTGGTGGAGGATGACTCCAGCGTCCGCACCACAATCGTTACTTTTCTGGAGATGGAGGGCTTCGCCGTCGACGCAGTGTCTAATACCCGCGACGCGCTTCTGCGGCTGGCGAATCGCGAATACCCGCTGGTGATCTCCGATATTTACGTCGACGACCGCACGGGTCTCGACGTTCTCGTCGCGGCAAAAAAAAACAGCGCGCGGTGCCCGGTGATCCTGATGTCCGCGCGCGGTTCGATGGAGACCGTGATGGCGGCCACGCGTAACGGGGCATTCGATTACCTGGCCAAGCCTTTCGAACTCGATACGCTTCTGAGCACCGTGCGGCGCGCGCTGAGCCCCATCGAAGGCGACGACGAAGAGATCGAGCCGGAAGAACTGCCGGAGACCGAGATGATCGGCAGCACGCCCGGCATGGTCGAGATCTATAAAACGGTTTCGCAGGTCGCGCCGACCGACGCGACGGTGATCATTGAGGGCGAATCCGGCACCGGCAAAGAACTGGTCGCGCGCATGATTCATCGATTCAGTCATCGCGCCGCGCATCCCTTCGTCGCTGTCGATTGCACGTCGATTCCCGCGGCGTTGATCGAAAGCGAACTCTTCGGCGCGATGAAGGGCGCGTT